>Ga0256871_1000064_pt1 | contig 32601 bp, 35 predicted proteins | sample RumenRJG_07RNA_FD_185439 | JGI IMG/M metagenome (GOLD analysis project Ga0256871, IMG submission 185439) | Metatranscriptome of bovine rumen microbial communities from Lethbridge, Alberta, Canada - Rumen RJG_07 (Metagenome Metatranscriptome) | ecosystem: Host-associated > Mammals > Digestive...
CATCCAGCGCTGGCGGGTATCACACACGAGCAAGAGCAAAATATCAGACTGTGCGAGGAAAGTTCAACGCTGACGATGCTGACGCTCTCTTCATCGTAGGTAACGGTACTGCAGACTCATCTCGTTCTAATGCGTTCGCAGTTCATAGCGACGGCGACATCATCCCAGGCAAAATCGCGAGCATATCGACAATGCTCTATCCAGCGGGCGCGGTAATAGCAGGCACGGCGACACTCGACACGTCAGGACTCGGCGGCACGTGGTCAAGCATCGGCACGCTTACCATCGGCACGACGGAAGTCACGTTCTATCAACGCACTGCGTAATCAATGTAATCAATCAAGCCCTGAGTAGCATCGGGGAGGAGGTTTAATATAATGGCAGAGCTAAATCTTAGGCTTGCGCCAATCAAGTACGACGGGCGCGAGGTGACGGTCATGTTCGGTGACCAGGACACGCCGCTATCTGCGACCATCACTGGTACTGACGGAACGCCAGCGGACCTCACAGGAGCGACGGCATGGCTCGTCGCGCAACTGCCTGACGGAGCGCATTATTACAAGGGCGAGGCGACAGTCAGCGGCAGCACGCTAAGCACCACGCCAGACAAGAAGAAGCTGTGCCAGATGACAGGCACAGCACTCGCATACTTCGTCTATACCAAGGACGGCAGCACCTACACCACGGACCGCTTCGCCATCCAAATCATCACGCCATACGAGGACACCAGCACGCTCAAGTCATACGACGAGCTACTGCAGTCGTACATAGACAAGGCAAAGGCTAAGGAAGACGAGCTCGACGCACTCAAGGACACGCTTTCCAAAGAGTTCGACGACAAGCTCGCATCGATTGACTCGCTCACTGAGAAGGTCACGAGCTTGAGCGGAACTGTTGACAAGATCAAGCAGGCGCTTTCCAAGCTGCACATATCGCTATAAAGCGAGGAGGAAAATGACATGGCAGAAGAGACACAGACAGAAGAGCTCACGGACGAGCTCAAGAAGCTCATTCAGGCACAGGACAAGCATGACGAGCCTGACGTCGCCACACCAGTGGAGGAATAAGACATGGCTAACAATGCGAATGACGTGCTCTCAGTGGCACGCGGAGAAATCGGGTACAGCCGCTACACAGATCCAGCGGCAGGTACAAAGTACGGCAGATGGTTCGCACAGCAGACTGGACAGGCATGGTACGGAGCGACAGGCGTGCCGTACTGCGCAATGTTTGTCTCATGGTGCCTCGCACAGGCAGGAGCAAGATGTGCAGGCTTCCCAGGGGCATACTGCCCAAGCATCCTAAACGCAGCACGTGCAGCAGGACGCGTCGTCTCCAGCAGGAACGCACAGCCTGGCGACGTCGTCCTCTTCCAGTGGGACACAGGTGATGTCGACCACGTTGGACTTGTCGAAAGAAATTTCGGAAGCTATCTCCAGACGATCGAGGGCAACGTCAGCGGCAAAGTCCTCCGCCGTACCCGCTCATGGGGAGTCGTGGCTGCAATCGTCAGACCATACTATGACTCGGTGACCACACAAAAGCCAAGCACATCCACGGGCACTAGCAGCGGCAAGCTCGCCGTTGATGGATATTGGGGGTCAGGCACAACGCGCAGGCTGCAGCAGTTCTTCGGTACGCCACAGGACGGCGTCGTAAGTTCTCAAAATGCGTACTGGAAAAATGCCGGCATCACGGCGGGGCTTACTACAGGATGGGAATGGGTCAGTAACCCGACAGGCAGCACGGTCATGCGGGCAATACAGGCACGCATCGGAGCAGAAGCTGACGGCATTCTCGGACCTGGCACTATCAAGGCGCTAGAGGCTCACTACGGCACTGAGCAGGACGGCAGGCTCGACTCTCCAAGCCTCACAGTCCAGAAGATGCAGGCGGCGCTCAACAGGGGGCAGTTCTAAGCAAGTATCCACGACATAATATGACTGATAGACGCCCTTCGGCATGGTTCGGAGGGCGTCATTTTATGCATACTTTTCGTCTATTACACAATAAACGATCGCTGCAAACGTCAATAGAAAGGAGGACATCCACGTCCCAATTCCGTCCCTAGTCGCCGATAATATCGGTACACGGCGACATTTAGAGCACTAAATATGCAGGTAAAGGACGCTATGAGACGCTACGGCATTACGCATGTATTTCTGTCTGAACTACACAGTGACGCAATTAGCGCCTAAAACGCCAGGTAGATGAGCTGCTTATAAAATCCGCGTCCCTATGCGTCCCAATCGTCCAATGCATGTGCCATCAGACACAACGGCATAGATGATAGTGCAATTATGGCAATGCACGAGACGACAGGCACTATTCATGGCTACATCGGAGCCTACACCGTACGGAATAGGCATACGGAAATACGCAATCAATTTATTCCGTACGTATTGCCCCGCTGGTATGTCCTACGCAGTCATGTCCTTGCGCGCCATGAAGTCCTTATAGGCATCAGCGAAGACACCAGCAACCTGCTCGTCAGACGGTCTGTCGTAATAGGTTCCAGTCGTGCCATCAACGGCATGTCCCATAACGGGTTCGGTGAAGCGTGGGTTCATGCACCATTCCCAGCGCATGTAGGTTTCCCATGAGTTGCGGAGGTTTCGTACGGGGTGATCGTCGAACGCGCTGTCTCTCATGAAGCTGCGCACGGCATTCACGTATGTCAGCCGATACACGATGACGCCTGTGCCATCAGACGTCAGCCAGTCACCGGCGCGCTCGGCAGCGAGCTGTGCAAGACGCTCGGCAGCAGGACCGGCGATTGGAACCACCCTGCGTGACTGCGCTGTCTTCAAGCGGTCGGACACGTCGCGCCGCCTCGGGTGAGCCTGTCGGAGCACTGGCACCAGCACGACGGGAACTCCATGCACGCTCAGTGCCCTCACCTCGTCAGCCTTCACGCCAAGCGACTCGCTGACACGCAGCCCGCCGAAAGCGCTCAGCAGCCAAGCAGGTTCCCACCATTGCCCGCGTATCGCATCGGCAATAGCGCACAGGTCGGAGTAAGACCACACGCCATGGTCAGACTTCCGTGATGCGCGCGGTTTCACGTATCGCACGGCAGCGAACGGGTTCGCGTCAACGATGCCACGCCTCACGGCGAAGTACAGCGGAACGTAGGCATCAAGCGTCGTGCCACGCACGATGGAAACGTCATCCTCACGCGACAGCCGTGTCAGCAGTTGGTCGCAATACGCCTCTCTCACCTCGCCTGGGACGCGCTCATCTGGCGGCGCTGTGAGATCCCGTTCGCTCACGCCGAGCGCAGCGGCAATGGAAACGGCAAGCTCGCCAAGCGGACGACGACCAAGCTCGATGCGATTGAGCATCGACACAGACACGTCAACCGCGTCAGCAAGGTCAGCAAGCGTCATACCATTAGCCTTGCGAAGAGCACGGACACGCTCACCGCTCGACATGCTCGCCAAATCCATCCCATAACCTCCCATCGCAATCCAATGAACCAATCATACACCGGCACGACAATATCCGTCGCCATTGTGAAGATTTCTCCAAGAACCACGACATTACCAAAATATCGCGTGTTATTATCATGCATTGCGATAATATTATTACAGCGCGGAACACAACGGAACGCCAGGGCAAAAAAAGGAGACGGGAATGGAAGGATATGGTGCATTCAGAACCTTCACGGCTACAGAGGCAGCTGCAGAGCTCGGCATAGCGCGGACGACGGTCTACCGCATGATAAAGAGCGGTGAGATCCAGACGCTACCGCTAGGACCAAGGCATCGCGTACGCATCTCATCCGCAGAGCTCGCAAGGGTAAGTGGAGCAGCTGGCGAAGCCGGAACTGCTGACGACGCACCACAGGTGGTGACCGTCATGGAGGCAAGCAGGATAACGGGACTCTCGGTACGGACACTCTACGACGCAATAGACAGCGGGGTGCTACCCGCATTCATGCCAGCAGGAGCACAGCGAGGCATCCGTATCAGGCGGGCAGACCTTGCAAGAGCCGTCTGCGCTGGTGTAGGCAGATGACGGAAACCTGACGGAATGACGGAAACCCCTCGATATTTCCGTCAGGTATTCCGTCATTGCGTTTCCGCAGGTAAATGGGCATTTTTCTCTCTTTTGACGGAATGACGGAAATATTTTACAAAAAAAAATAAAAAAATCGAGGAGAGACATCTATAGATAAAAAGATACAGAAAAAGTTGGGGCGTTTTATTGCGTCATTGCGTCATTTTTTGGAGTTTTCGCAGGTAAATGGGCATTTTTACGATGACGGAAACCTGACGGAATGACGGAAACCCGTGACATTTCCGTCATGGATTGCGTCAAGAGGAAGTACCACGCTCATGGCGATTCGGTATGGCTAGAGGGCACTTAGGGACTTGGCGGTCAAGTGATTTTCCGTATTTTCACAAAAACGGCGAAATCGCATTTTCGGCTGGCTCGACACCATAGACTACACAGCAGAAAAGGGCACTGGTAGTGGGACCAGAGCGCGAGTTATTCGGGATGGTGTATCAAGATGAAGGGAGAAAGAAGGGGTACAGTACTCGCACAGGCTGAGGATTACGCGTACGCAGGCTTTCGTGTCATTCCGCTGAGGTCAGGGTCAAAAATCCCTGCCCTCCCAGCATGGCAGAAGAGCGCAAGCTCGAACATCTGCACAATTGAGAGCTGGGTAGCGAGGTACGGAAACGGTAGCGATCTCTATGGCGTGTCACTTGCGATGGGCGACTATCTCATACCGGGCATGCGAGTTTTCGCGATCGACTGCGACAGGCATGATCCTGCACAGGACGGTGTGGCATTCCTCCAAGCATGGGAACGTGAGCACGGTCCGTTGCCGGACACGCTCGCTCAGACTACACCACACAACGGCGTGCACCTTCTGTACTGGATCAATGCAGATCGCGAGCAGCTACCGCAGATGACGGGCGGTTCTGGTGCAGGCGTCGACTGGAGACATGACAACGCCTGCATATGTGCAGCACCGACAAAAATCGACGGCGTTCCCTATCGCCTGATGCGTAAGCACGGCATGGAGCTCGTACCGACAGATGGGACGATTAACTCGCTCGCAGTTGCTCACGCGGACGACCAAGTTCGCAGTTTTATCACAGCCGTGGAGGAAGTGAAGGCGCAGGCAAAGGTGGCTGCTCGTGGGCAGCGTGCGATTGCCTTTGGCGGGCGTCCTTCAGGCGTCGCTACTGGCGAGAAGTTTCTCAGAGCGGCGGCACACAGTGTCGGCACAGGCAGCCGTAACGACTACCTCATGCGGTACGCGTGCTCGCTCCGCGGGCAGGGAACGTTCCAGGACGGTGACGAGGAACGCTTCCGCTCCGCAGTGCAGGCAGAGAACCTCCAGGCGTGCACAACACCGCTGGATATCGTAGAGGTGAACGCGATCGTCGACTCTGTGCTCCGCTACCCGAACGGACACGACGCACAGCCACTCGAGTCATATACGGATAACTCTCATGTGAACACAGCGGCGTCAATGGCAGGGAGCGTGACTGGTCCGAAGGGGCTATCATACTTCCGCGACAAGGACGGACAGCCGTCGAAGCTAAAGAAAACGATCACCAACGTCGCCAAAATCCTCGAGTACGACCCGCGCATAGCAGAGAACGTCCGCACGGACCGTTTCACAGATCAGGTGTGGCTGCTCGCGCCGTGCATTGACGAGCAGGAGGGCGCTGAGTCGCTAGCCGCCTATCCACGCGTTTTCTCCGTGGACAGCGACCTGCCGACCGTGCAGGTGTACCTAGAGCATCATGGTTTCGAGTCAGGCATAGATCGTGCTTTCACGCTTCAGGCATGGACGTACTTCACGCATCGACCGAAGCGTATGTTCTCGCCTTTCGAGCGCGTCCTCGATGAGCTATCGGCTCGCTGCATGGCACGTCATGCAGGCACAGGCTACGAGTACTCGCATGATGGAGGAAAGACGTGGGCACACGAAGAGACAGCAACAGGCACCGTCCTGCGTTCCCTTTTTGATGCACCTGACGATGAGCTGACACGTGCCGAGGAGCGTCTGCTTTTCAGGGGGCTAGCGGCGCGTGCAAGTTTCCAGGCAGAGGCTAAGGTCGATTATGCATGGGTTCTGCGCGGTGAGCAAGGCATAGGCAAGAGCACATTCTGCGAGATGCTAGCCCTCGACGCGGACAAGATGTACACGGACGTGAACCGCGACCTCGGTGCTCGTGACACACAGATGCTTTGGAGCGGCAAGCTTGTCGCCGAGCTCGGTGAGGGCACGTCGCTCAGCCGCTCGGAGGTGCCAATCGTCCGCGATATGATCACACGCAGGGTCGACGAGTATCGCCGCCCATACGGGCATGATATAGTCCGCGTTCCACGCAGCTGTCTTTTCGTCGTGACGGCTAACGAGAGCGACCTGCTCGTGGATCATACGGGCAACCGCCGTTGGCTCATAGTAGAGTGCGGCAGACGGAAGAACGATATGAGCAAGCTGTTCTTTGACGGCACGGCACAGCGTCTCGTCGAAAAGGCATGGGCGGAGGCGCTCGCCGACCTAAAGGCAGAGGGCAAGGAGAAGTTCCTGCACTCGCTGGTTCTTCCTGCGAAACTCCGCGATCTGTCTGAAGCAGTCAATGCGAAGCACATGGCTCAGGGGCAGGATGAAATCACGGTTGCCGACTGGCTAACCGACCGCAGTGCGGCTGGCTCGTATCAGGACGCGCGTAGGGATTACCTAGCAGGGCGTATCTCCTCGGCACCGACAGAGCCTGAACCTTGGCACAAGGGAGACGTGATCACCGTTTCAACGGCGCTTCGCGAGGCGCTCAACATGAGGTCAGATGCAGGTTCGAAGATACGCGGCGCTGCTCGTCGTCCGCTAGCAGGTGCTATCGAGAATTCGCCGTACTGGAAGCAGCTAGACGGGGCAGGTAATGTCCGCCATACCGACGTTCTCGGCGTGACGTCCCGTGAGCGTGCGTGGGAGTATGTAGGACCAGAAAACGGCGGCACACCGTCACCTGACTATGACGACGAGACGCCAGTCAGCGACGACGTACAGCAGGATGACGGTGCGGTGGTATCAGCAGCACAGGAGAAGGCAGCAGACAGCCGCGCAGATTTTGAGCATACGCTTCAGGAAATCACACTCAATCCAGCGGCGGACAGTTACGGCGGAGTCATAGTACGAGGCGTTGCTTGGTCGCGGTATAGTGCTTTACACCAGCTCCTCGCGCTCCTAGCGGAAGACGATCAGAGCTGCAAAGGACACAGCAGCGAGCAGTACATCGCACAGCGACTGCTTGCCGCGCTAGAAGAACAATGCGACGATGAGGTTATAACTATCCAGCTCCCTGCGGGCAATGTACGTGCGTATCGTGATATTGCGCAGCGGCTAGCATACGACCTGCTAGAGGATGCAGAGGCAGTGACAGAGCCAGATGCTGACACGCATGATGCCGCATAGAGCAGCATGGCATTGTAAGATGGGCAAAAAAAAAAGAGAAAGGGGGACAATTATGGAAGTGCATGACAACTCGCAATTCGCGACCGAAGCCGACGTGCATAAAATCCTAGGCACGACGCAGGTTGTAGGCTACGAAGCTAGCGACACGCAGACGATGGAAGACGCCGTCCGTATAGTGACTGACGCCATGAGGGCGACATCGCTGCTAGAAAGCGCTGGGTATGACTATCGTGCGATAGCATCGGCAATTCCTGTTGGTAAGCAAAAGGACGACCTCGGGCTCGCAATCGAGAGCGTCTGCGCTTTTGCCACATACGAGGCAGAAAACAGGCTTATCACATACGCCGATGACATGCCACAAGACTCACAAGTCATGCTCGGTGACACTACAGCACGCGATGACGCTATAGAGTCAATAGAGCACGACTTCACGTGCTCGAACGTAATGGTAGAGGATATCGCTGATTTCGAGTATTTTATCGCAGAGAAAGCCCCACACGACGGGAGTACGCTCATAGGAACTTCGTGCGGAGCCGCACTCGCAGAGGGTATCGCAGAGCGTCGCGTAACGTTTGCTGACGCATTGGACACCGCACAGCGTGCCAAGTCTGACGAAAAGGAGGAGGCACAGCACGCACTAGCCTGGTGGTTCGCAGTCACAGCAAGCAGTGCCGATATAATGTCGTACGGCACGGCAATTTATACGCTAGCTATGGCACTAGCCGCTGGAAGGAAACAAGACTAAGAAGGAGAACAGAGTGGAAGATAGAGAAAACCGTTGTCACTGACACGACGGCGGACGATATCTGCAAGGGTTTCGTATTCGATAAGAACGAAGGCAAAGGACTGTTCGGTCTCGACGGGCAGCTCTGTGCTTGCTCTGAGCATGTCATTCCGCGAGCGGAGGCGTGCTGCTCGTGTGCTCAATGACGGCTGTACGCGAGCGTGAGCATACAGCGTGCTCCACGCCTCGCGTGTAGTGAGCGATGGCGGCACGCTCAGCATGAAGCGTGGCATGCAGGCAGGCATGCAGTGAAGCAGTATGCAGTCTCATAGCGTTGCATATGGGGACAGCAGCAAGCATGCATACCAGGGACTTGGCGGATCGCGTGGCGTTTAGAAGACGCGCTCATTTTGCGAGCGGATGGTAGCATGCGATACTACACAGTATGAAGCCCTTCGGCATCATTATGCTCCGCGGACGTTCCTCGCACCCTTTTCTGTCTTCCGCGTTGAGCGCGCCATGCCCACCATCCCATCTCCTTGGCGCACGATGTCGGAGGGCTTTTGCTGTCGAGGCACTATAGACTCAGAGTCAGCATGACGCAAGCAGTTCGGTCTAGAGGGCACTTAGGGACTTGGCGGTCATGGGTTTTCGCGAAAAGGCGGCGAAAACGCAAAACGCCATTTTCAGACGCCTCGACCACATAGACTACACGATAGAGATGCTGGAGCAGCACAGATGGGAAAAGGTACGCGGCTCCAGTGCGTAGGGTTGCGCGGTAAGCGCAAGGAGGAACGTATCATGTGCGTACGAGTGTGGCATAGTGGCGATAACCCCAAGACGGGCTGGTTCGTCGAGAAAGAATTCCGTCGCTATAACGACGCGACAGGCGATGACGAGCTGGATTACCTGTTCTTCAGCTGCCCTGACGCATACACAGCAAGCATTATGGCAGCTGAAGTCCTCGACACTAATGAGTGGGACGAGACAGCAGACGGTGCTCCTGGGCTCGAGTGTGACGAGCAGGTTTTCTATGTGCCGTCGTCGGCAGAGTATGATATCTACTACACGCGCATGGCAGACGAGTACTTCGCAGACGAGGACGGCATGACTCCTGCGGAGCGGGAGTTCATTCAGAGCAACGAGAACCTTGATCAGCTACGGGAGCGCTGGATGGAGACAAATCGCTGGTATGACGATGATGACGATGCACAAAGCGATTGCGACAAAAAGCGTGACGAAGGCTCAGAGAATGACCTTTACGGGTGGATGCTAGGACATCACAGGTACGACGTGGTTGATGAGGACGTCGATTTCTAGAGCATGACATGAAGGGGACACCGTGTCGTATGGAATGCACGCGGCGTCCCCTTCAGCATGCAGGGACGTGAACGCCATGAGCAGCAATGCGAGAAGAAGAAATTCGGCAAGACGCAACGCCGCGTTGCGGTACGTTCGCGAGAGCGGGAAGCCGTGCTGGATTTGCGGCTGTGCTATAGACTATGACATACCGCAAGGCGATCCGTTGTGCTGTGAGTGCGATGAGATCGTTCCCGTGAGCAAGGGCGGCGACCCTTTCGATTTTGATAACGTCCTTCCTGCTCATAGGTGCTGCAACGCATGGCGTGGTGCTAAGTCACCAGAGACTGTGAGGATGATACAGGAAGAAGTTATCAAGGAGTTTGTTTTTTGGGCGTCGCCTTTGGATTTTGTAGAGAAGGCGCGTGAGGTTGTGAGGCGTGAGCGGCTTATTAGGAGGCACAAGACGGTCGCTCGTGAAGATACTACGACGGATTGGTGATGGGTTGTGCGGTTTTTGAGGCGATACCAGGGGGGTCTTTTGTGTTAGTGTCGCCTCGCCAGCCCCGCAGGCACAGGGCAAAATCCCCCCGACATGTGCTAAAAATCCAGACGCAAAACAACAACATCTTGTAGGAGGAAGGAGGAATGAAGAAAGGAACTTGGCTACTACTAGCCATAATCACTGCGCTGATGGCAGTTATCAAGCTTCAATTCAGCGTCAACATCCCGTGGTGGCTAGTCATAGCACCAATCGCCGTGCCAGTCATTTTCTACGCGCTCGTAGCGATATGCGCCGTTATAGCGATATTCGTCGTCCTCCTCATACAGAAAGTCAGCAAGCCAACTGACAGCGATAAAGTGTGAGGTCATGCTATGGGCAGAAAGCGCATAGAGATTGACCAGCACCAGTTCGAGCAGCTGTGCTATATGCAATGCACTCTCGATGAGATAGCCGGTTGGTTTGGCTGCTCGGAGGATACTATCCAGCGGTGGTGTAAGCGGACGTATAGGCAGACGTTCGGCGAGGTTTATGCGGGTAAGTCGCAGGGCGGGCGTATTTCGCTGCGGCGTGCGCAGTTTGAGCTTGCGAAGAAGAGTCCGGCGATGGCTATTTGGCTTGGAAAGCAGTACCTCGGTCAGTCGGACGCACCGCAGGACAGCTCGCAGAGCAGCACAGCGCAGAACGCAGCGCAGTCGCAGAGCGTGTTGCAGCTGGTCACTAGTAATAGGAAAGAGAGGAGAGCAGCGTCTAGCGAGTAGGCGCAAGGAGCAAGGCAATGAGCGGCAAGGGCGGTCCTTCGAGGAAGGACTTCTATGACTACGATCGCTTCGTCAATAAATTCAAACCAAAAAAGACGACGGATGACTGCTACACTCCGCCTGCCGTATATGATGCCGTTCTCGGCTATGTCATACAACGTTATGGAATAGACGCTTCTACTGTAGTCAGCCCATTCTACCCAGGCGGCGACTACGAGCACTTCGATTATACCGGCAAGGTAGTCGTGGATAATCCTCCATTCTCTATACTATCACAGATAATCACATTCTACATCGAGCATGACATAAAGTTCTTTCTTTTTGCCCCAGGCTTGCTTATGCTAGCGCTCGCTAGCAAGTACTATGATCGTTTCAATCGCCTCTGCGCACACGCACAGATCACATATGAAAATGGCGCGAGTGTGAATACTGGTTTCGTGACTAACCTCGCAGATGATGGCATCGTCTTAGAGACTTGCCCAGAGTTGCGTCAGAAAATTATGGACGCACAGGCAGAAAATGGCAAGGCGTCGCGTCCTACGTATCGGTACCCAGACAATGTCATTACCTCCGCACTATGTAACAAATACGCCTCCCATGGGATACGGTTTCAAGTGCCAGCTGCTGAGTGTGCACGTATTAGCGCGTTAGACGAGCAGAAGGCAGTGAAGAAGGATGTGTATGGCGGGGGGTTTCTACTGAGCGACCGCCTTGCCACACAAATAAGAGAAGCTGAGACAGCATGTCAAACCGCGCCTCAAAACGCGCCTCATGTATGGAAGCTGTCAGAGCGCGAGCTGGAAATTGTAGCGCGTTTGAATGATGCATCATCAGGTGATAGGGATGGCTCGGAGGGGTAGCCAGGCGCCTCGTTTGCATGTCGCGGTACCGACAGCCACCGTTGCGTATGACAGCGTGGATGATATCGCCATGCTGTCAGAGTCGCTCGGTGTTAGGCTTTTCCCGTGGCAGAAGCTCGTCCTCCACGATTGGACGGCGCGTGATGATCATGACAACCTCGTTTTCCCTTCGGACGGTTTGAGCGTCCCGAGGCAGAACGGGAAGAACCTCGTAGTAGAAGTCCTCGAGGTTTATTGCGCGGCAGTTTGTGGCTGGCATATCCTCCACACGGCACACCAGGTGCGAACGGCGAAGGAGTCGTTTGAGCGGTTGTGCTCCTACTTCAAGGAAGAGTGTTCTCATGAGCTTTTCTCGCTTGTAAAAAGCATACGCCGGACTAATGGCGAGGAGGCTATATACCTGAAGAACGGCGGTAGCGTACAGTTTTCCTCGCGGTCGACGTCCGGTAGGCGTGGCTTTTCGGATATACAGCTGATCATTTTTGACGAGGCACAGGAGCTGGCTAGCGGTCAGCTCGAGGCTTTGCTATATACGCTCGCCGCGTCAAAAAGCGGAGAGCGTCAGATCATATATATGGGGACGCCGCCAGAGTATGACACGATTGGCGACGTTTTTCCACGCTTCCGTTCAGGAGCTTTGAGCAGCCCCGTGCCAGGCACGTCATGGATTGAGTGGTCGGTAGAGCACAAGTTCGGCAAGGACGCGGCATGGACGGACGTTATAGACGCGGTCTATGAGACTAATCCATCACTCGGGTACTCCTCGTTGTCGGAGGCATGGACTGCTAACGAGTTCGCGAGCGACGGCATAGTAGGGTTTTGTATCGAGCGGCTCGGCTGGTGGCGTTCGCTAGAGCAGGCGTTCGATAAGCCGATCGGGGCAGACGCATGGGATGCGGCTGCTGTCGAACGCATTGACGGGAAAAAGTACGGGAAGAGGGTGGCGTTTGGCGTCAAGTTTTCCCCTGATGGCTCGGCGTATGCGGTTTCGGGCGCGAAACTCTCCGAGACTGGTGACGTGGCGGTTGAGCTTATCATGACGGGCGGCACGGGTGATGGCATGCAGGCTCTAGCGGCATGGTTGGCGGCTAGGGCTAAGCGTGTCGCGTGCGTCGTGATTGACGGGCAGGGCTCTGCGTTTGCTCTGCGTAACCGTTTAGCGGAGCTGAAAGTGCCCGCTCGCTTTGTGTTTGACTCGTCGCCGCAGGTCGTCGTGCAGGCTAGCGCGCTGCTTGTCGACTCGCTCGCGGACGGGAGCTTGGTGCATTCCAAGCAGGACACGCTGCGCTCCTCTGCGGTAGGCAGCGTGCGGCGTTGGGTAGGGCGTAACGGCGGTTGGAGCTTCGGTAGCGGCGGTAATGCGGACTCTACGCCTATCGAGTCGGTCGCGCTCGCGATCTACGGAGTGAAGCATTCGAAGCGTACGCCAGGCGTGAAACAGCAGCTTCTATAAAGCATAAAGCGGAGGATAACATGGCAAGATTGGTTGATTATGGGGACACGCCGATACTAGTGCCGCCTACGGATGTCATACCAGCGGAGTATGCTTCCGATGTCGAGGACCTTTTCAACGTTTGGGCGGCGGTAGGCACGCGTAACGACATGCTCGCGCAGTACTACCGCATGCATAACCGCATTCACCCGCTCGGTATCTCTATGCCGTCAGAGGTAGAGGCGAAGCTCGCCCCAGTGTGCGGTTGGGCGGCGAAAGCGGTGAAGGCACGTACTAGTAGGCAGGATTTCCAGGGTTTCGTTCGTGCTAATGGGAGCGCGGATGACGTGCTTGACGAGCTTGTGCGTGAGAACGGGGTGCGTCAGCTGCAGGCTAAGTTAGCCGTGTCTAAGTACGTTTACGGGCTGGCGGCTTACACGGTAATGGCTGGCGGTGAGGGGCAGCCGAGCGTCGTCGTGCGAGGATATTCCGCGAGGCAGTGCGCTGTCCTATGGGACAAGGACATGAACCGCATCAAGTGCGGGATAGTGCTGGCGGATGTAGATGCGGATGGTAACCCTACGCGCTATACGGCTCACTTTGCTGACGCTGTGCTCAGCATATGGCGTACTCCAGGCACGTACGCGTGGCAGTGCGAGGTCATGCCGCATGGCATGGGGCGACCGTTGATGGAGGTCATAGTCAATGATCCTGATGCGGACAGACCGCTCGGGCATAGCGTCCTGACGCCAGAGGTGCTCGATATCATAGATACGAGCCTTCGTGATTTGGCGCGTGCGGAGATAGCGAGCGAGTTCTACACGTTCCCTCAGCGTTTTCTGCTCGGTGTCGCGCGTGACTTCTTCTCAGGACCAGCTCCTGATAGCGCGGAGGACGATACCGATAGCGATGAGTTCGTCGCGGCGGATAGTAGCGCGACGGCTAGCACAGCGTATAGTAGCGGCACAGCGGATGCTCAGAGCCAGCGTGCCCTCTCGGAGATGGCGAAACTCAGGACGTACATGGGAACGTACCTCGCCATAACGAAGGACGAGGACGGGTCAGTTCCTACGGTGGGACAATTTGACCCGCCTGACCCAGAGACGTTCCAGAAGGCGTTCGAGATGGACGCACAGCGTTTCTCAGGGGCGACTAACGTCCCGTTGGCTCAGCTCGGCGTACTGTCGAACAACTACACCAGCAGCGACGCGCTCAATGCGACGAATGATCCGCTTTGCCTAGAAATCGAGGCGGGAAATCGCTGCGACGCACAGGCTTTGGAAAACGTGGCAAGGATGATGTTAGCCGTAAGCAACTCTGTCTCGTATGATGATCTCGGAGGGTATGCGAACGTCCAGGCGGTATTCGCCGACCCGTCAATGCCTACGATAGCAAGCCGTGCGGACGCATGGTCTAAGCTCGCGGCAGTAGATACTTCCATTATCGGGACGCGTGTCTTCTACGAGGGCATAGGCTTGACTGAGGCGACGATAGACAGGCTCAATAACGAAAAACAGAGGCAGACTATCACAGCCGCGCTCAACGCTCTCATGACGAGCAGCAGCAGCACGAGCGCTGGTACTGACAGCATGGCAACAGCCACGACCAATAGCACGACGGCGAATGCATCCAATGGTGCAGAGACTACCTAATAGCAACAGGCAGCAATTTGGGGTGTGATGCATCATGATTTACAATATAGCCGACGTGACGGCAAAAGCCTACGAGGTTTGCGACAAATGCCGCGTGCCGGTTTCGTATGATGTCGAGGTGTCCCTTTCGAGGTACCCTCTAGCGGAGCAGTTCGGTGTATGCCGTGGGTATCACGGGTTCTATCGTATCCTTATAAACCCCGTGCTCATATATAGCGAGCTTCCATACGCGCTGCTCTGCTCCGCCGTGATGCATGAGCTGCTTCACACGTGCGAGGATACACGCGGTCATGACGCGCGGTGGCGTGAGTACGCTCGGCGTGTTTCGCGATATGGGTACACAGTGTCTCGCGATGCGGACCTCAGCGATTTCGGCGTGACGGATGCCGACTTCCTGTGTGCTATAGCGGGTGCTAGGAAAACGGGCGAGTATGCAGGCATTCCGTCTTTCTACGTTCCGACGCTACTGATCGCCACAGCGGACGACAGCCGTCTCGTGGACAGAGCAGAGGAGGTGCTAGCACGTCATGGTTTCTACAGCGATTGAGAAGGCTGCATTATCAGCTGCGTCGACAGCATATAACGCAAACCTCGACCTTGCTTCTAAATCCGTGGCAAAAATGGTAATGGACGTTGTCACGAAGTTAGGTGCTGGAAACTTGCAGGAAGGACTTGAGGCAGCGTACCCGGAGCTTGTAGCGCAGCATTCATACGTTCATGCCAACGTTGCACTCGAGCTCTACCAGAATATGCGCGACGCGGCAGGCATGAACGACGGGCACACGGTAGAGATTAGTTATGACTCCTTGTACAAGATGGCGACGGGCTTCGCGCGTGCCGACTTGGAGGATATCGTCGATTGGGCAGACACAGACGGCGTGACGCAGCAGCTGCAGGGAAGTATCGTCAAGGATTGCGGAACGATTGCCGACAGGACGCTCCTGTCATGGGCTAGGCACGACCCGGCGAAGCCAAAGTGGGCGCTTGTCCCCGAGCCTGGCGCGTGTGCATGGTGCAACATGATCGCATCGCGTGGCTTTGTGTATAGCACAGAGAAAACATTAGCACCTGTAAGGCATCCAAACTGCCGCTGCGAAAGCGTCGTGTCCTTCTCGAAGCATCCCAAGGTATCAGGGTATGACCCAGAAGCTCTGAGGGAGACATATAGGAAAGCGCTGAGCAACGCATCGGGCGATGACGCGCACGATGAGAGAAACGACATGCTCAGGCAGATGAACAAGGACTCAGGGTATTGGCGGAACAAGTACCAGCTGAAGCTAAAGAATGACGCAGGGGACGCCTCGACCACATAGACTCCTATGTGTGACAGAGCGTCTGCCTGTCTAACCTCGCTTACCAGGGCGTGCTTGCGCGAGCCGCCGCGCCCTGATTTGCTCTACGCATACTAAAAGCGAAACGCAAAAAGTATGCAGAGACTTAGTTATATACGGATAATGCCGCAACGGCACACCGGAATTCCGACACGGAGGGTTTTTACAATGGCAGACGAGACGAAGAAGCCAGCAGTCAACGCAGAAGTCGATGACACCGCAAAGGCAGAGGACGACGCTACAAAGCATGCACCGGATGACGCTACAGGCTCAAGCACCGACACGGGAAGCGAAGAGCAGGGAAATGACGAGGCTAATGATGGTAAGCATGCTTCCGATGACGCCACGGCGTGGAAATCGCTTGCACGTAAGTGGGAGACACGCTCGAAGAGCAATCTAGAAGAGCTCGAAAAAGTCAAGGCACAGGCAGAGAAGCTCCAGAACGAGCTCGAGGCACTAAAGGCTGACACCGAGCGTGCTAAGGAGCTATCAAAGATCGCGGAAGAAACAGGCGTGCCACAGGAAATCCTCGAAGGGTATGCCGACATCGACACCGCGAAGGAGGCGGCGTCCAAAATCAAGGCATGGGCGGGGCAAAAGAAATACCCGTCAGACCAGGGTGGCGCACCACAGGGAGAAGCAGCCTCTACCGTCACAAAGGCTTCTATCGAGTCACTCACGTCACCAATCGCACGCGTGAAGGCACGTGCGGCTCATGCGGACCTATACCGCAAGCAATAAATTTTTTATTTTGGAGGATCACCAAAATGGCAGTTATTGAAAACACCACGCTCCACACCGACGATAATGTCGGTCTCGAGCAGGAAATCATCAAGGCTTTCGACGGGTCATACAACGCCCTCGCCGACCTTCTCGGAGTTGTCACGCCGACGATCGTCCCGGCAGGCACAGCGCTCCGCACGACTACCGTGAACGTAACGCTGAATGAGACACCTTACACCGAGGGCGACGAAATCCCAGTCTCAAAGACGTCCTCGACTAAGGAAATCATTGACGTTGCGGCTCCTGCGTACTATCGCACGCTCACAACAGAGCAGGACGTCCTCACAGCTGGCTACATCCCGGCAGTGCTCAAGAAGGACACGAAGCTCTCCGCAAAAATCCGCGCGAAGATTGTCGCGAAGTTCTACACCGACCTCACAGCAGCAGCTACTGCTGGCAAGCGCGGCGGCAAGAACCTCCAGGCAGCTCTCGCTAACGCAGAGGCAGAGGTTGGTGACGCCCTCGAGTCCGGTTCCGACTCCGCTGGCGAGATCATTCATTTCATCAATCGCTATGATGCGGCGGACTACCTCAGCAACGCACAAGTGACTATCCAGACGGCGTTCGGACTCTCATACCTCGAGAGCTTCCTCGGCATTCCGCGTGTCGTGATTTCCTCTTCTGTGCCAAAGGGCACGGTCCTCGCAACACCGACGGCTAACATCAACGTCTACGGCATTGACATTGCCGGACTGCAGGCTGGTTACACGGTTTCCGACTCGGGACTCCTCGGCATCAAGCACAGCCATGTTGACGAGCGTGCTGCATACCAGACGATCATGATTACCGGCATGAAAGTCAAGCCAGAGGTCACCAATTATCTCGTGAAGGAGACTATCTCTGCCACGAGCACGGATGGCAAGTAATCCGTGAATGACATATGGGGGCGGGTGACCGCCCCCTACGGTCATGATAGCAAGAGGGAGGTGCTAAGTGGCTTACTCACCGACATCCTATGCGACGTACGCGCAGTATGTTGCGCTCACAGGTGACACTACGTCTGACAAGTCGCGTGTCGAGGCTCTACTAGTGGAGCAGAGTGCGATGCTCCGCGCTACTGCTGGTATCAGCACGTCGAGCGCGCTGTCTGACGATGCGAAGCTCCTCGCGGAGAAGCTCGTCGTGTCTTCAGTGAGACGGGCTATAGCACCGCGTGTCATGACGGGACTTGGCGACATGAGTGACGTATCGCAGGCGAGCTGGTCAGCAGACGGGTTCTCCGCTAGCGCGCAGTTCGCAAACCCGTCAGGCGACATGTACTTCGACAGGCAGACGCTAAAGGCTTTCCTACGTGCTATCGGGCATACGCAGCTCTCCGTCATACCTGCCGCATACGGGCGGTTGGGCTAGGAGTTCGCCATGGGATACTCGATAGGACACACTGTGAAGCTCTACGCAAAGCGTTCAGAGGTAGCAGGCGACCGTCTCCACGTTCATGCTGGCGGCAAGCAGCTCGGCACATTGACAGACAGCGCGATCACGTTCAGAGACTGCCTGATAGCACAAAGCAGCACGAAGATTACCAGCACGGACGATTACGGCACGGCAGGCTCGACCACGACGCTACAGATAGCGATACATGCGGGCGACGCAGACATCCCTGCCTACATAGGCGGACGCGTCGAGCTTCCTGACTACAAAGAGACAGCACCAGTATCATGCGCTTTCGGTGACACGACGGCTTCCTATGGCGGAGGCTACCGTATCACTGGAGTCAAGCACTCGGCAAGCAGCCCGCTCTATTGGGATACGATACTAACATGCGAGGCGGTTCGAAGTGTTTGACTCTCTAGAAGGTGCTATCAAGTGGGCTTCTGCCGTTACAGGAACGTCCGCAGGCGTGACAATAGTGCCAGATGCGGGGGACGGAACGCTCACGATGGGAACGTACGTCCTTGTAAATCGCGTCGGAGGGACTATCGAGTACCCTCACGATTACCCTCGTTTTGGTTTCCGCGTCTATGCAGAAAGCAATGACGTCGCAGAGTCAATGGCATACCAGCTCGCACTAACAGCATCCTCACCTATTGACCCAAAGACGCCGACACGCTATGACGATCACTTCGTGTCCACGGGGACGCCTACGCTTTTCTCATACGGCACGACTGATGACGGCATGTACTACATTTGGGAATGCGACATAGACTTCACGGTGAACCTCCTCGACATTACGGAGGCTAACAAATGAGCGATGACGTTAGCGTACAAACATCATTCTCTCTAAAGCGTGCTATCGCTAAGGACATCATGAACATGCCCGCCGTTGCCAGAATGGTACATAACAAAGCCGAGCGTGTCGCGGCTAAGGCAAACGGCATGTACGATGCTTCAGGCTATGGCGTTTCGGATGGCACGCACGGATATCGGGCACACAGCTTCGTCTATACGGGCGACAAGCACACCATACACTCACAGCAAAAGCACTCGACGCTGCAGAAAGCCCTGCATGGATAGCGGCGTCTTCTTTTTCGTATCACGTTTTCCTTCTAGATGGAGGAAAGGAGGCAAGCATAATGCTAGACGTAAGTAAGGTTCTCGTAGGAGCGCCAGATCAGACTACCACAGGGGCAGTCATGGACGGTCCTGTCGGTACTACGCTACCAACGAGCGCTGTCGATGAAATTGCCGAGGGCTTCAAGAGCTCAGGATACATTTCCGACGATGGGCTCGCGCTAACGCCAGACCGCTCGACGACGGACATCAACGACTGGAGCGGTGCGGCAGTCCGCACGTTCCTCAAGAGCTTCACGGCTACCATAACGTGGAGCGAGATGGAAATGTCATACGACAGCCTCCGTCACGCTTTCGGCGAGGACAACGTGAAGAAGATCCCTGCTACGAAGGATCACGGCGAGCAGGTTGTTGTTAGCCTCAACTCCAGCATTCCACCAGCGCGCAGCTGGCTGTTCCGTATGAAGGACGGGGCGACAAAGATCATGATCGTCGTTCCTAACGGGCAGATCACCGCTGTCGACGAGCTTGACTTCACGTCTAGCGACGCAGTCAAGCTCCCGCTAACGCTCTCATGCCATCCTGACTCAACGGGGAACAGCATCTACATCTACACTGACGATGGCGTCAAGGCTAGTGCGTAGGTGATCAGTTATGAGTGACGCACAGGTTTTCAGCTTCTCTACTAAGCGCCAGATGATGACCGTAGAGATGGATGGCGTAATCAAGCAGCTCCCTCTGAGCCTGACGAGTGCCGAGTTCAAGGAGTTCGCCAAGGTGAACAGCGCAGCGATTGAGAACGGAACCGACTCGCCAGACGCAGAGATGCTCACAGATATGCTCGAATGGTTTGTAGATTTTGCAGCGACATATCTCGGCGACGATTTCCGCAATGCGGGCACGGATGCGTACATGCCTCTCATGAAGCTGTGGTTTGAGAAGTACACCGCTGCTAATAATGGTGTCAGCGTGGGGGAACGCTAAGCCTCGCACATCTCATAGATGAGCACGGCGAGGCTATCGAGTACGACCTCATGACGCAATGCGACCGTACCCTAGATGACTTATGGGCAACCCTCGACGGAGATAGCAGACGGCTGTCATTACACGCACTCTGCTCCTTCGTCAGGGGAGTCCCGATTGGTTCTATGACTTTTGCGGCTATCTACCCAGAGCGCACCGAGGAGTCAGTATGGTCGCGCGGCGAAATGACGGAAATGCTGCTAGCTCAGGTATGCGACACGCTATCGCTGATCGACTATCACTACATGACCGCTCACTCCGAGAATCCGAAGAGCGTACAAGCGCCCTCACCTATCGAGCGTCCAGGTGTGACTAGCAGCAAGCACACACGTCACTTCGGTCGCGAGCCTATTCGTGTTAGTGATTTCGAGGCGTGGTGGAATGGCGATATGAGCGACGCAGAGAGCGGCAAAGAGAAGACGGAATACGCAGAGAAAGCACAGTGACGGCGCATAGCAACGCATACGCAGAGCAGGCACAGAGCGTACTGACAGCAGACAGGAAGGGAGCACAGAGCACACACAGCGAAGAGCGGCTAGCGACCGCATAGAGCACACAGCAGGAGCACGCCATGGCAGGATCAAAAGGAGGAAATGTAGAGGTCGGGACAGCATACGTCAGTATCTTCCCGAGCATGAAAGGTTTCAACGCCAAGTTATCCTCTGGACTCAAGAGCGCGCTCAGCAGCGCAGGAAAGCTTGTCAAGGGACTCGCAGTATCAGCAGCGGCTGAAATTGGAATAGTCACTACAGCTGCAACGAAGGAATTCTCGAACTACCAACAGCTCACAGGCGGAATCGAGACTCTTTTCAAGACGCAGACACAGGACGCGACATCGCTCGTAGCACAGTACGCATCAGCGGCACGCGATACGCTCGGCATGTCCTCCAATGAGTACATGGATCAGGTCACAGGGCTAGCCGCTTCACTAAAGCAGAGTTTTGGCGGTGACGTAGTAAAAGCTGCGCAATCGGCTAATACCGCGATTTCCGACATGGCAGACAATGCCAGTGTCTTCGGGACGAATATCGAGGACGTCAAGAACGCGTACCAAGGCTTCGCTAAGCAAAATTACACGATGCTCGATAATCTTAAGCTCGGTTATGGCGGCACGAAGAAGGAAATGGAACGCCTGATCGCCGATGCTAACAAGTACGAAAAGGCACAGGGACGCGCAGGCGACCTAACGATAGACAAAATGGGGGACGTCGTACAGGCAATCCACGACGTCCAAGAGCAGCAGGGGATAGCAGGTAATTCAGCAAAAGAGGCTGCGACTACAGTCAGTGGATCGCTAGACGTGCTAAAGGCAAGCTGGTCCGATTGGCTCGTTGCCATCTCAACAGGACAAGGTGTCAAAGAAGCAAGCGATAATCTAACGAACGCTGTCATAACTTTCGGAAAGAACATCGTCCCAGTCATGGCACAATCGCTCGGCAGCATGGTCGAGGCTGTGCCAGAACTCATAACAAACCTCGGGAACAGCATCACAGATGAAATCAACCAGCCTGACTTTTCAGATAAGCTAAAATCGGGCATCGCTACGGCTTTCAAGCTCGCGGGTAGCCTCATCGACTTCCTAAAGGATGTCGCGCCCGATTTGGTAGGGGCACTCGTCACGGCGATCGTACAGTACTTTCAAGATCCGGCAGTACAGCAGGAGCTCGCTGATGGCATAACAGATTTATGGAATTCAGCCGCAGACGGGATAAACGCGGTTTTAGGCTTTGACGTTGTTCCACATGTCGACTCACAGCAGGTCACCGATGCGTTCAGCACAATCGGCAGCGTTATCAGCGGAGTCGTAGATGTACTAAGCACGACATGGAACAACTTTACTTCCGCATTCGGCGAAGTCATAAATTCGCCTGAGTTCCAGACAGCACTACAGTGGCTGAATGACTCCATTGCAAGCCTAGGACAGACCTGCACAGACAATGCGCCTGGATTTTCCAGCTTCGTAGAAACCCTCGGAACCATTATCGGATACGCAGCAGGCGCAGCCCTCACGTTGCTGATCTCTCTGCTAACGATATTAGTGACCGTTATCAATTGGATCATCGAAGCCATTGCGGCGGTTGTAAAAGCATGGAATGACGCAGGCGACGCGCTATATAAGGCTGGAGAATTCGTACAGTCAATCCCGCAGAAAGTAGTCGACGCGTTCATGGGTATTGGTAAGAAGATTTCTGACCAATTTGGGAATATCAAAGACACAATCGGCGGGAAATTCAACGATTTCGTGTCGTTCGTCAAGGGCATCCCCGGCAAGATACTCGGCTTCTTCCAAGGTATCGGCGACAAGATCTCTAATCTTTTTCATTTCAAGCTCCCTAAGATCAACGTCGACTGGAAGAGCAGCGGCATAGGCGACCTAAAGATTCCGAGCTTCAGCGTCAGCTGGAACGCAGCGGGCGGTATCTATGACATGGCTTCGCTCGTAGGAGTAGGCGTAGGCGAGGCAGGACGCGAGGCAGTAGTTCCGCTCGAGGGGCGTCGTAAAATGGCGCCTTTCGCCAGGGCTGTGGCGGCAGAGATGCCTGAGAAAGGCGGCACATCATACAACGTTTACATCGACGGCGCGAGACTGAATGATAACGATGCGATAACGCAAATAATCATGCAGCTCTTCAAAGAGCTCCTCGCACGGAGGGCAATGTATGGCACAATCTAAAATAGCAGATGGTTCATATATCATCCTTTCGGTAGCCAACACGAACTTCGCGCTCGACTCAGCAGCAGCACAGGACCGCGACGGCACGAACGTACAAATTTGGGGCGCGACAGGAAACGACTCGCAAATCGTTCGCGTGTGGACGTCACCAAAAGGTCAGCAACTATGCTTCGCGGCTACAGGAAAAGTCCTCGACGTAGACAGTGCCAAAATGGTCTCAGGTACTAACGTCCAGCAGTGGTCGCGTAACTTCACTGACGCACAGCAATGGACGATAGAGCCAGTCAGCGGGGCGTCTGACGTCACATATCATGGCGCGTCCTACACGCCGATGAAAATCTACATCAAAGCCGCCAAGAACCTCATACTAGAAATCTCCGATCACTCCCCCGATAATATGGTGAACGGGAAGAATGTCGTCATATCAACTGACGAAGTCACAGCACCAGACCAGGAGTGGATCTTCGTTCCCGTACAGAGCGTGCCTGATGGGTTCTACGTGATACGCCCTGCAGTAGATAGCACGCTCGCAATCGGCATAGCTGGCGGCTCGGCAGGCACAGGAGCGCAGGCACAAATCCAGGGGCGTAATTCATACGCTAACAGCCAAGTCTTCCTTTTTGATACCGACGCGACAAGCGGGCAGACAAGCATAGCGGCGGCACATAGCGGAAAGCTCCTAGAGGCAAGGACGCCGCTGCAAAACGGTCAGCCAATCTACCAGTCAGCAGCAAGCATGAGCAAGTCGCAGCGTTGGGTTTGCGTCCCGTCAGGTGCTATGGATTATAACTCCGCCGTCGGACCATGCTATGAGCTACGCTCAGTAGCAGCAGAGGGCACTAATATGTTAGTTATGGACGTGTGCGGGGCGTCGACAGTCATAGGCACACAGCTCCAGACTTTCGTGAGGAACGGGTCACGCGCGCAAGCGTTCTACCTCGAGCCAGCCGGCGTTTATGACGCGTACATGGCAGCACCTACAGTAGATGGCATCCGTGCACACGGTACGACAGGAAGTCCAACAACGGGCGGATTTGCGGGGACTACTACACAGTGGGACGTCGTATGGCGTGGTACAGGCACACGCTGGCAGATACGCTACCGCACGCGTTACCGCAAGCCAGCAGCGAGCAGCCTCGGCGAGTGGACAGCATGGATGAACGCGTCGGACGACTCCACGAGCAACGCCGGGTGGGGCACTGTGAACGCTCCAACAACGACAACACCAAGCGGCGAGTATATCCACGCGTATGGACCAATCATACTGCCCGCTCTGGATAACGTAACAGCAGACCTCGTAGAGATACAGGTAGAAGTCAGACAGCATGCGACGCGAACGCATACAGCTCCAGGCTCAATGAAAAGCATAACAACTGGCGATTACGGCACAAGCGGCGCGACAGACGCAATCCTATCATACCGTCCTACTCTCACAATCACGGGCGTCACATGGACGCCAGAGGGCATGAAGGTAGCATATAGCACGACGAGCGACTCGCCAGCGGCAAGCATAACGCTCAGCTCTATGACAACGGATAGCGGAAACGAAATGCTCGCACACGCTTACACAGTGCCGCTCTCAGAGGCAGCAAACGGCACGATCAACGTGCCGACAAGCGCGCTGACGACCATACCAGATGATGGCACAGCGATCAGCATGACTGCGAGCATCGCCACAGAGGCAGGCACAGCGATGATCGGAACGTGGGACACAACGCTCACGTGGACTGCCTCACACGGCATCACGGTAACGCCGACCTACGAGATTACCGACAGGGACTCGATACTCACGACAATCGACAAGCACGACACGGACGAGGTATGGCTGATCACGCCAAGCGGCATGCAAGCATGCAGCCAGACCGCAGAGACAGGCACGAAGAGAACGTTCGAGATTTTCGCCCCGCTAAACGTCAAGTACACCGTTTTCTATATCAGTAAGGCGGCGGACGGGACATGGGGGTCGTCATACAAGAGCGACGAAATCAGCGACAAGGCGTGCGTATGGACGTGGACAACCTCCGAAGGCGTGGAAAAGGCAGCCGTACTCAGGTACGGTAATGGCAAGCCAATGAAAGTCGACAATTCAATCAAGTCGACAAATGACTCCTTCACGACAAGTGCCAGACCGTACCCAATCTACAGCTTCCAGGTATCGGTAGAGCGCACCCTCGACGTTTCAGGCGTCCTAGACGACACCAAGCCAGAAAAGTACTCGACGTCAGAAGACTTCGTCGCGCTACTTCACCAGCACCACGCACTTTTCAGGACACCATACGGCACAAGGTTCGACGTCGCCGTGTCGGACGTCTCGCTACAGCGCTCATGGATGCTGACGGAAGTCAGCGTATCGCAGACAGCGGAGACGGTATAGATGGCAGATATCGCAGAGATATGGCGTGACGGGACGCGACGCGACGAACTCCACGCGTACATGATCGACCCGCACAATCTAGACGTGGTACGCGGCGAGCTCACGAACATAAAGGCAGGCACTGCGTCACTCACTGAGGGTTACTACACGGACACACGCATCAGCGGGTCTATAGAAATCGCGGCTGACGGGACATGGCAGGACGGCTCATGGATAAGGCTCATCCACACGTGCCCCGATTACGGATACTCAGAAGAGCTCGCGACGCTCATACCAACAAAAATCGCACACACGTACACAAGTACGAAATTCGAGCTGCAATCAGTTTTGTGGGCGCTCGACGCAGACATGCTCCCATGCCACTACGCAATCGGCGAGGGCGCAACTGCATTCGATGCATTCAGGCGTATCTGCGACACGTGCGGAAAGACGAGCTCAATCCTTCCAGAAGCACACGATTACAGGTACAGCTCGACGGTCGTCTATGAGATAGGCGACAGCTTCCTCTCAGACCTTTTCGATATCGCAAACACGGCAAGCGACCGCCTCAGCTGCGACGAACACGGTCGCATAACGCTCGCACCATACATAGAACCAGCGAAACGCACAGAGGACTGGGTACTCGACATGAGAGACACGCGCGGAATTGTGGCGGCATCTGACGGGTCATGGGAAGAAGAACCAGGGAAGGTATCGAACCGCAGTATCGTCGTATACCAAGGCGACAACGACCTCGAGCTCATAGGCGGGGCGGACGTTGATGCCACGAGCAGGTATTCATCCGCACGCAGGGGATACACGGTAGCGAAGATACACACAGAGAACGACATGTCTCCGCAAACGGCAGCACGTGCGACGGAGCTTGCGAGGAAGTACCTGCTATCCGACAGCACGGAGACTATAACTCGGCAAATTACGACGCGATGGCTGCCCATACATCAGGGCGACATCGCGAGGCTCATAGAGGCAGACGGAACGTCAAAAAAGTACCTCGTAAAGGACATCGACAAGGACTGCGGAGCGTGGACGTGCGACCTCACGCTCAAGGAGATATAAAACCATGGCACTCAGCAAGAACGACCTCGCACGCGAGCTTTTCGGCAAGAGCCGCATAGAGGAAGCCTCCACGCATGCAAGAGAGACGCACGTCATCACAGGCACAGCGACAGAAGACAGCGCTGACGGGACAGTACGCGTCGATTTCGGCGGGAACGCCGTCACAGCAGACGGGCAGCAATCCGTGCCTGTCACAACGACTGGTGATATCCGTGAGGGCGACACCGTGCTCGCGACAGTCGTCGGATCTAACGGAACAGCAAAATCGCCAACCGTCATCGGCACACCAGGTGGCGGAGACCGCACACGCAGCGAAATCGCAGCGGCTACGAAAAGCGCGACTGAGGCAGAGACGAAGGCGGCAGAGGCAGTCACAAAGGCAGCAGAAGCCGAGAAGAAAGCCGACGCGCTAGAGGACACAATCAACTCCAAGGCAGACGCTACCGTCACGCTAGACGACGGCAGCAAGGCACAGATCGCCACGCTCGTCAAGCAGAACGCTGCGAAAATCGAGACGAAAGCGGACGCAACCGTAAAGCTAGACGACGGGACAGACGCAGAGCTCGGCACGCTCGTCAAGCAAACCGCAGCGGAACTCACAACGAAAGCGGACGCAACCGTAACGCTAGACGACGGGACCAAAGCAGATCTCGGGACCACAGTCACGCAAGACCACAAGTCACTCACCACTGTCATCAAAACGCAGGACGACATCTCGACAATCATCAGAGAGGACTCGACAGGAGTAACTGTCGGAAAGTCAGATGACGGCGGGAAGACATACTCAACCGCTCGCGCACACGTCTCGTCAAGTGGCAGCTTCGAGACAGTCCTACCAGACGGCACAGTAGTCGCCTCGATGGGCAAAGACGGGCAGCAAATCGGTGCTGATGGCGAGACACACTTCACAATCAAAAACCAGGAGGTGACGATTACAACTCCGGAAGGTAAAACTCCGATGCACATAATTGACACAGCAGACTACCAAAAAGGAGGTGGGACGTATATAACTCAAAATTTTACTGGAGATGGTGTCACAAAAACATTCGATATATGGACACAACCTAACGGGCACACATCAGACTACGTGCTCACTGTCGACGGGATAACATGGACATATGATGCGTCAGGTACAGGTACAGGTACGTCATACAGAACCTGGGAGTACAGCTCAGCATATCATCTGATACTAGCATCTGCACCATCGACAGGAACGAAAATTGTATTCAGTTACTACAGTAAGACCACTGGGCTTATAAGCACAAATCTCGGTAGCGATAATGACATATCAACTCCGGGGCTCGTAATCGGCAATCACTGCCACGTATCTGGCTACAACTCCATAGCAACTGGAACCAAGTGTACCGCATCTGGTGTTTGCTCACACGCCGATGGTAATGGCAGCACAGCATCAGGTGATTACTCACACGCCGAGGGGCGAAGCAGTACCGCATCAGGTTACTGCTCACACGCGGAGGGTAACAACACCGCATCAGGTGCTTACTCACACGCCGAGGGGAACGGTAGTACGGCATCAGGTGATTACTCACACGCCGAGGGGAACGGCAGTAAGGCATCAGGTGATTACTCACACGCAATCGGCATCGGTACGATAGCAAAGCGTGACGGGCAAGCGGTATTCGGAAAGTACAATGACGCAGATATATGGAACAAGTACCTTTTTATCGTTGGAAACGGAAGCAGCGATAAATCAAGAAGTAATGCTTTTGCAATTACCGACAATGGAACTATAGAAGCAACCAAAGGCGACATGGCTATCGGAACAACGCTCTTCCAGACGACGTCAAATTTCACTCGCATAAGTTTCCCTGACTCTCATGATTACGAGTTTCTCGTAATCAGTGCCCAAACCGATGATGGAGTTTGGTGCAGCCAAGTCATCGACACGAATGATGGCGATGACTTTGTCGTCGAGTTCACTGACGCGCACTGGAATGTCGATATGTACGTCAAGAGCGCGACATTCCGCATTATGCATCATGCGAGTGAGATCGTCTGGGAAAACGGAGGCGTAATACGTGTGAATGGCACGTACAAACAGTCAGGTCAGTACTTCTATATCAGGCGCGTTGTGGGACTCGGAAAGAAATAATGGATGATACTCACGACACACAGCAAGGCGACGCATACGTCAGCCACAGCCTCCTGAATACTATACTCACAATTGTGAGCTTCGTAGCCACTGGGGCTATCGGGTATTTCACGACAATGCATGGCAACCCTCGAGAGGACACGGTCACGATCATATGGGCGGTCCTCATTGTCGCATGCGTTGTCGTGGTCTCGCTCATATGGAAAAAGAACTCGCGAGACACTATAGACTCACTCATAGAAAGCCAGCACGCGGAGCTTATGAAGCGACTCGACGAGCAGGACGCGAAGCTCGCTGAGCAGGACCAAAAGTTCGACCAGGTCATCACCGCCCAGCAGCAGAGCATGAGAGCGCAGCTCGTCCATAGCGCTGAGAAGTACATCACGCGAGCATGGATCACGGGCGAGGAATTACAGACGTGGGAGGACCTGTACGCATCATATGATGCACTGCCAGGCGCAAATGGATACATCGCAGCCTACAAACAACACCTTGAGAGGCTGGATGTAAGAGGCATTGCCGCAATGAGCAGCGGCAAGGAGAACGATCAAAATGGACAGGAAGGAGTTTGAAGGACAGAACGGCGGAGAGGGACAGGAGGCATGGGACCGTCTATACGGTACGCTCGCGAGCGTAATTGACAGTATAGACGATACGCTCCTCGATATCAATGCGGAAAATGTCGAGATCTGGAAGGAAATCCCAGGGTATGAGGGATCGTACGAGGTTTCCACTTTTGGTAACGTCCGCTCGCTAGATCGCACGGTTCATGTGAGCGCCACGCCAGCACGCAAAGCGTACTCCTACACGGCAGCAGGGCGTCAGCTCTCGCAGGTAGATCACGACGGGTATCGCTGCGTCACGCTTTATGACGAGAGCAACCGACCGCATACATACAAAGTGCACCGTCTCGTAATGCTAGCATTCGTCTATGAATGCCCAGAGGGCATGACGGTGAACCACCGGGACGAGGACAAGTCCAACAACCGACTCGACAATCTCGAGTACCTGAGCACGGCAGAGAACACACGCTACTCGCGGGCAATCCCGGTATCAGCTCTCGTAGATGGCGAGGTAGTCAGAGAGTACCCCAGTATCGATTCTACCGCAGCTGACGGTTTCACGCCAGAGTGCGTCCGCAGGTGCGCATACGGTTTCCGCAGTCAGCACGCAGGCTACGAGTGGCAGCTCGGTGACAGCCGCCGCAAGCCTTCCCGTATGACCAAAAAACGCCGCGACTACATGACAAGGTAGAACGGCTCGTAATGGAGGCATATCATGCAATACTTTATTCCTAGCAAGGCTTACAACGTCCTGAAGTGGATAGGGCTCATCCTCATGCCCGCGCTCGCGGTTTTCGTCGGGGCTGTCGGTCCTGCATGGGGACTGGCGAACGTTGACGCTATCGTCCTCACGCTGAACTCAATCGGCGCACTCATTGGTGCGCTCATAGGCGTGAGCGCTGCGACAGGCAAGCCGTCAGACGTTCAGTCCGACACGCCAATCATAACGCTCACCACTGCGTCAAGCACTGAGCAGCACGCAGAGGCAAGCGCTGAGAGTAGCACTGAGCAAGCCGACGCGACAAGCACCGAGGCGAACGCCTAATGACAGGCGCAACGACACCGCAGATACAAGCGTGCCCAGTATGCGGCACACCAATGGTCCGCGTCATTACGGAAGGAACCACCGCCACGCGCTGGTACTGCAACCACTGCTTCCACGAGGAGACACACTGGTACTGCAACCACTGCTTCCACGATGAGACACACGCTCCCGCCAAGAAGCAACGCGGCACACAGCAAGTCACAGCGTAGGCACAGAGAGGAGCGCACCGCGGGCATGACGACACGGCGCGCTCCTGCTCATTGTAAAGCGCAGCGAAAGCATGCAGGAACGCAGAGACTTACACGGAGAAAGCAAATGGCACGACTCACGGAAAGCGAGCTCAGAGTAGCCGCAGAGCTACTCGAATGCGACCAGCAAGACGTCCGCACCGTGCTCAGCAAATGGTGGCACCACGGGCAGCAAGACAGAGCAACCTCACTCGTAGAGACGGCGCGAACGCTTGCGCTCGCAGACCGCGTAATCGCGGAGGCGGCGCCGCTGATGACGCACACGGAGCCATGACACGCAACAGGACACTCAGAACCAAATGTGACAAAATCATGGAACGCAATGAGATTATCAGAATGATGGATGATAATATCACGCAACGCGTTACTATAAGCATGTCAGACGGAACGGCGCGCCGCACACTAACAGCAACAAGAGAGAAAGGACACCAACATGTTCCACGACATTCACGACATCCCCGTATTCTTCAGCGACAGCCACGGAATGGTGGCATACTGCCCGACTAACATCAAGTGGACGGAGCGCTTCAGCAGCAGCCTCAGCACAATGCTCCCATGCGCAGCACTAATCATCCCCGCCAACTTCGCAATCGACGAGTTCCCAGGTGAATGGCTCCTATACCCGAAAGCAGGCAAGACCAAGGGAGGGCTCACCGTCCGCTACGCGCTCTACAAGCCAGGCAAGCGCACGCGCATCACCAACAGCACCAACAGCGAGGACGAGGCACTCGTATCGCTCAGCATAAGCCTCGCCGGAAACATCAACGGCATCACCGCAGCATAGACTAATAGAGAACAGCGAGCACACACGCAGCAACGGATGCCGTTCTCACGCGGCAGGGAGGAGGCATGAACACAGCACACATACGACTCAACCTAAACAAGGGAACCCAACCAGCAGGCGACGAGATAACAATCGCACAAGGCGACAAGCACGGTCTCACGATAACCGCAACAATCTACGACGGGACAGAGAAGGCAACCCTCACAGGCTACACCGCACACATAGTCGCACAACTGCCAGATAGGACACACTACTACCGTGAGACAGCAACAATCAACGGCAGCGACGTAACAGCAGTCATAGACGAGACCAAGATAGGCACAATCCCCGGACACACGGACAACGCATACTTCACGCTCGAAGCGACGGACGGTACGATCTACAGTACCGCCCGCTTCGGCATAGACATCCTCAACGACGCACTCAGCGACACCACGGCAGCAGAGACATACGACAACGAGCTAGAAGCACTCGTCAAGGACGCACAAAGCGCCATCGACAAGGCGAACGAAGCATACGCCACGCTCGACGTGTCAGCAATCAAGAAGACGGCAAGCGAGGCAAAAGCACAGTCAGAAAGCGCGATGGCAGAGGTCTCGACCAAGGAGACCATAGAAACACATCAGGCAGACGTCGACGCACTCAAGTCAGCAATAGCGAAAAAGGCAGACGCCACGGAAATACCAACAGTCCCAACAACACTACCTAACCCATCAGCGCTAACCATTAGCGAAAACGGAACACAAGCCGCGAGCTACGACGGCACGGAAGCAGTCACAGTAGACATCACACCAGCAGGAATAGGAGCCGCCGAGACAAGTCATACGCATGCAATGGCAGAGATCACAGGACTACAAGATGCGATAGACAAGGCAAGCAGCAGCGGAAGCGGAGCCACTTACACGGCAGGCAACGGCATCACCATCAGCACCGACAATGTCATAAGCACGCCAATCTACGACGGGACAGGCTACACGCTCGGTGAAAAGCTAGAAAATTCATCCGTCGGTATGTACTCAGTGGCTGAAGGTTACAAGACAAACGCCAGCGCCGATGGTGCCCACGCAGAAGGAAACCAAACGGTATCTGCGAGCTACTCACACGCGGAAGGAGACCGTACATACATAGTTCTCAGCAAAGGGCAGAGTGGCGCTCATGCAGAGGGGTTTGAAACACAAGCATTGGCGCGCGCAGCACATGCTGAAGGCTCAGTCACAATAGCAAACGGGATCGCATCACATGCTGAAGGCTCATACACAAAAGCATTTGCGATTGCATCACATGCTGAAGGCTCAGACACAATAGCAAACGGGGACTCATCACATGCTGAAGGCTCAAACACAATAGCAAGCGGGGTCGCATCCAGCGCTGGCGGGTATCACACACGAGCAAGAGCAAAATATCAGACTGTGCGAGGAAAGTTCAACGCTGACGATGCTGACGCTCTCTTCATCGTAGGTAACGGTACTGCAGACTCATCTC
>Ga0256871_1000071_pt1 | contig 30852 bp, 29 predicted proteins | sample RumenRJG_07RNA_FD_185439 | JGI IMG/M metagenome (GOLD analysis project Ga0256871, IMG submission 185439) | Metatranscriptome of bovine rumen microbial communities from Lethbridge, Alberta, Canada - Rumen RJG_07 (Metagenome Metatranscriptome) | ecosystem: Host-associated > Mammals > Digestive...
ATTTTTTATAATTTTGCAGAAATTCAGTGTTAATAAGTAAAATAATGAATATTCTTTTAACTGGAGGCGCCGGATTCATCGGCAGCCATACAATTGTAGAGTTGGATAAAGCAGGCCACTCTGTTGTTGTCGTTGACAATTTCGTGAATTCACAGCCTGAATCTTTGAAAAGAGTTGCGAAAATTATCGGTAAAGAGGTTCCTTTTGTTGAGGCTGATGTCCGCGACAAAGCAGCTATGGACAAAGTGTTCAGCAACTATAATATCGACGCTGTCATTCACTTCGCAGGCTTGAAAGCTGTCGGAGAAAGCGTAGCCAAGCCATTAGAGTATTATGAAAACAATATGAATTCAACATTCGTATTGATTGACACCATGCGTCGCCACAATGTGAAGAACATCATTTTCTCTAGCTCAGCGACTGTTTACGGAGATCCAGCAATCATTCCTATCACAGAGGAATGTCCTAAAGGTCACTGCACAAACCCATACGGACAGACAAAATCAATGTTGGAGGAGGTTTTGATGGACGTACAGAAGGCAGACAACGAATGGAACGTGGTGTTGCTTAGATATTTCAACCCAATCGGAGCGCACAAGAGCGGACTTATCGGAGAGAATCCAAACGGAATTCCAAACAACTTGATGCCATACATCACACAGACAGCCATCGGTATCCGCAAAGAGCTTGGCGTATTCGGAAATGATTACGACACACCAGACGGAACAGGTGTTCGCGACTATATCCATGTAGTCGACCTTGCTTGTGGACACGTTGCAGCGCTAAAAGCAATCCAGAAGAAATGTGGTCTTGCCATCTACAACCTTGGTACAGGTCACGGATATTCAGTGTTGGACGTAGTGAAGGCATTCGAGAAAGCCAACGGTTTGAAAGTGCCTTACTCAATCAAGCCACGTCGCCCAGGAGATATCGCCACTTGCTACTGCAACCCAGCAAAGGCAAAAGCAGAACTAGGTTGGGAGGCTCAGTATGGAATCGAGGATATGTGTAGAGACAGCTGGAGATTCCAGAAACAAAATCCTAACGGTTACGAGAAATAATCCAGACAATTATAAGCAAACAGAGAGGATGCATTAGAGTCCTCTCTGTTTTTGTATTAATAATCCCCCAAAGAGAGACACTTATGCCAAACCTTTTTCAAATGGAAAATGACAAAATGTCATTTGACAAAAATATTCAAGATAGAGTAATCCTAACCGACAACGGAGACAAAATAAAATTTTCCGGCTTCTATTATATCATTCAAGCAATAGGTCATTGGTCTTATAAAAGAACTTACTTCACCGTTGAATTTAATGGCAACAATGAGGTTATTATGTATGAAGATAACGATTGTGGAGAAGGATGGATCCATGTTTGTTGGAAGAAGAATACGGATACTTTTTCAACATCTGACATACAAGACGAAGAGATGAAAGAAGAACATGAATGGCTCTATTTTAAGAACGCGTCTGAATCAGACAAGCAGTTCATTAAAACAATAGAAAACCATTTGTATAGGTAAAACTAATCTAAAACCAAAATCCATGATCATAATGTCCAACATAAGACGAAGCTATCTCATTGGATTCCTACTATCTTTATTTGCTCTGACATCCTGTTCGCAGAAGGTTGCGGAAACTAATGATGTTGCAGATGACATTACCATAGCAGATGCAGATAGCATAGCACATGTGGATAGCATAGCACATGTGGATAGCATAGCACATGTGGATACAGTACCGACAGAAGCAGATGTAGTGGATATTGCGGAAAGCGATTCTGTTGTTCCTGGAATCGTAATAGTCGTTGCAGATTCCTTGATACATAAAAAAAGGTTGGAATTCAAAATCAGTACTCCTCCAGAAGGCTATGAATACTATAAAGAAAAGGACAGTATTATATGTTCACTCAACAATTGGAGCTATTCACCCGACGCTGTGTATGTGGTGAACATTAGCGAGATACAAGTAGTAAATGATTGTGATTGTGAAGATGAATTTGCTGTTGCGTACAGAAATGGAATAAAGGTTATGGAGTCATACGAATATTTTTGGGAAGACGGCAATGGCAGTCATGACATAAAATATTATAATCCTGATGGTAGTGTAGCTGATTATGATGCACATATGATCGTATGTGACAAAAATTTTGACTCTACCGAAATAATCAAATTCAAAGATTGTATCACTGGTCCACAATAAACAAAAAAGACGAGACTGTTGAGTCTCGTCTTTTCTTATATTTCATTTATTTACTTACTATTCAAGGCATTCCCTCTTATTGTCCTCAAACCAATCAGAAAGAGCCTCAGCAAATGTATATTTGAATTTGTAGCCGCACTCAGCAAGTTTCTTGCCACAGATATTTGTGGAGATCTGCAGTTTCTTGACACGAGCAGGACATATTCCCATCGGACTGCCAAGAAGTTTTGCCACAGCCGCAGCAGGCATAATCAACCAATTTGGGATATAAGGCACAAACTGAGTCAATCCCGTCGCCTTCTTCATTTCAGCGACAATCTGCTCGATAGTGTAAGCAGGTTCGAAAGTGCAGTTGTATATTTCAGTATGGGCACTACCCTTCTCCACATTCCACAAGATGAAGTTCACCAATTCCTTCACATATATACAAGCCTTGACTGTATCCTTTCTGCCGGGATATGCGAAAGTATGTTTTCTTATGCTCCAGTAAAGACGGGAGAAATTACCATTTTCACCCTTGCCAAAAACGACACCCGGACGCACGATTGTAAGTTGGCGATTCTGAGCGTCTCTAGCCTGCCAAGTCTTATGAATATTCTCTGCGACAAGTTTAGAAATTCCATAAGGAGTGTTAGGAGTAGGCAGAGTCGATTCGCTTTTAAGTTCTTCAGAAGCCCCGTAAGGAGCAATCGAGCTTGTGAACACAATCTTTTTTATGCCATATTTTTCGGCAAAATCGCAGACATTCTGAGCCCCAAGCATATTCGTCTCGAAATATTCATTGTCGGGATGTCCAGGAGTGCGGTGAACGGCGGCAAAATTAAAAATGATATCTTCCGACGACGGAGTAAATGGCACCTGAATTGGTTTTCTCACGTCGCAATAAATATAAGATGCAGGATGAGATTCACCGTCGCACAAAGCAGACTTGTAGTTCTTCACTGTCGGCAAAGGATCTCCCTGCTTTACTATATCTAAATTATATATTGTGGCACCTGGATTCTTCTCTTTCAGCAATTTTGCCAAATGAGTGCCGATAAAACCAGTTCCACCAAAAATTATGTAGTTCATGATAAAAAATAAATAAGAATCTATTATTATTAAAGAAGAGACAAGTAAAATATTTATGTGAACAGGTATCCTGAATATCTTACATAAAAACAACCGTCTATTTTAAACTCATTTTTTTGAGAAGCAAGTAGTATAAATATCCCCCAAAATAAGAAAAAATAAATTCACAAATCAAAACTAAAAATATATTATTATCCAAATTCAACAAAGACATCAAATGAGCTGTACATGAAAAAATAAGTATATGAACAAGATACCACTCATAAGAAAATTGATTCGTAAATTTAAAGACTTCATTTGCAAAATTTAATTTGTACAAAATCAATGCAATGCTTAAATAAGCAAATAACGATGGAGCATCATTAAACATTTTAAAATTTCCCCCTTTAATTCCAGCGAAAGCAGTCATTCCAAGACAAACAACTGCAACAATGGTCAACTTAGACAAAGAAGGAATAAATAGTTTATTATTATTTTCGACATATTTTTTTGCCAAAAACATTCCTAACATAAACTCCCAAATATATTGTAAGAAAAAACTATTCCAAATTCTCAACTCTGATTTGTCAAAAAAAATAACAATCATTGTCCAAATTAAACTAATAAAGCAACCAACAATGATTGGTAACTTCATAGACCTATCATATAATTTTTCAAACAGTCTTGCAATCAAAGGCCAACACAAATAAAACTGAATAATAGTAGAAACGAACCACATTTGAATTCCCAAAGATGATTCGTATTGTTCAGAAAACATTTTAAACAAAAAGACATGAGAAAACAAACACATTACCTTATCATGAGAAGTCCAATAAAACGGGACAAGCAAAGAAATAAGCACTACAATTATATAAGGCAGATAAACCTTAAAGAAACGTCTTCTCAAAAAAAAAGGATACGACATTTTATTTTTCAAATGAGAAAGATATAAGCCAAATCCACTACATAATAAAAAAACGTGTACTCCAGCGCCACCAAATGATAGAGCCATATCAAGGAGACCAATACCCAACTTATATTGTAGCAAATGCATTACAACAATAGTGAATATAGAAAAACCTTTCAAAAAATCTATCACTACCAAACGTTGAACAAGAATTTGTTTGTCTTCCATTTGTCCTACGACGAGAATTTTGACCGTTTAATTTTGTGAGCCATTATATTTATACGCTCCTCTTAACAATATACTTAGATCAATATATTTGTTAAAATCATCTGTATCATTAGGGACACTACCTTCTTTTGCAAATTCCGAATATACACACTGTGACAAAAAACCATAATCTTTGTGAGTAAACATCACTTTATTTTTAACCGGCAATGCATCAAATGCTTTTAAGTCTTCCAGTGTACAACCATTCATTTCAGAAAACTTATATATAACATTATTCCAATTAATACGAGATATTCTGCGTCTCCATTTTTTTTCTGCTTCTTCACAACTATGATAATGCATAAAAATGATCTCGATATCCAAACATCTAGCAATTGGGCATCTTACACATTCTCCACCATATGCTTTTAATGTCTCCGCATATCTTGAGTTTTCTAAAGTAATAAACTCAAGTTTTGCATTGAGATAGGAATTTATATCATATAAAAACTTTATATAATCTTTTGCAAAAAAAAATAAGCCAACCGTAGGAGTCAGATACTGCAATCCATAATGTTGATATACAAATCCAGCCCAACAATTGTTTGAAATAATCGAGAAATCAGTAGCTATACCTTGTTTTTGTAGTTTTTTTAAACGATATGGAGCTAAATACGGATTTGTCAATTTTCGATAGTCTCGTTTAAGCCTGCTTATAATTCTTTTTCTTAATTTGTCTATCCACATAATACCTATCAATTAACACCACCATCCTAAAGAAGCCCTACTTCCTCGATTCAAATGAAAAAAAGCAAAAATTCACTTCATTTTTTTCTGATCAATGAAGAAAAACGTTTTGAAAAATAATACAGCTATTTTTGAAATGAAGCAAGTAAGTCTAAAACCACAACTTAAAACAAAATTCAACTAGACCAGGTCTTACAATATGTCAATAATAGTTTTTAACAGCAATAAAAGCAACTTTACAAAAGTGGATATTGGAAATTACATCAAAATCGTCTATGGCTTAATCAAAAAAATCAACCTACAGATTTATTTATGTTCTTTTATCCTTATTACTTTTGCAGGCACACCAACCACAACAGCATAATCTGGCACATCATGAGTTACAACAGAACCAGCACCTATTGTCACATTGTTTCCTATATGAACATCTTCAACAATACAAACACCAGGTCCGATGTAGACATTATCACCAATGACAGCCGGAGTATTATGATTAGATCCTATTGTTAAGAACTGACTGACATTTACATTTTTCCCAATTATAGTTCTAGGATGTATCACTATACCAACCCCATGGCCTATGTAAAAACCACCGCCAATCTTAGAACTTGAATGTATTTGAATTCCAAATTTTGATTGTAAATGATGTAATATAAACTTCGAAAATATTCCAATCACACCACTCACCGAAGAAAGTCTCATCCAAACACAATATCGAAAACCTCTTTCCATATAATATAGCTTAAATAGACTTCCATCTATTAACATTCTATGTTTGGCTAAATCTTCCTTAATTAAACCTAACGCCTCAGTTAAATTCATGATAATCGAAATAAAACCGTGAAAGAAACTTTAATATCATATAGAATAACAAAACTCGTCGGAAAAGTAAGACCAAGTTCTATTTTCTTAAAAAAATTTATTCTTGAAAGATACTAAAGGAAAAACAAACGAAGCTCTAAAGTAACGTTTTCTGGTATGTGGTTCTTTCAACATTCTATAGAGAAATCTAAAATCATGCTTATCTACCCAATTGGGATAATAATTGATTAGATTTTTTGATGTCTGGTGAATGAATCCACCACAAGAGAATCCAATTCCCTTAAATCCAGAGTTTTTAGCTCTTATAAGAAATTGTTCCTGTTTTACTATCCCCATTCCTACAATTAAATAGTCAGGAGACAAATCTATAATTTTAGAAATAGCAGAATCTATTTCATTATCATCCTTAAAATATCCATTTCTATATCCAATAATTTTAAGGCCAGGATAATTTTCATGCAAAATAGAAATTGCCCTTTTAACCTCACACTCCTTTGAAGCTACGATATAAATGCTTTTTTCATTTTTAATCGCATATTCAAACAATCTTGGAGCAATAGAAGTCATATCAAAACTATTTCGAGAAACGTCTATTCCATACAAACCCTTAATTGTGTTTGCCAACAAGACGCCATCAGAAAAAACTCCATCAAAAGATTCGAATAAATCGACGTTCTTTTGAGCATCCAAATAAGAAACTGGATTCAAAAAAGTATAGATAGACCCTTGTCTTTCAAACAAGACATCCAACATTTTTTCTGAATCTATAATTTTAGCTATTAATCTATCCTTAATCATCACTTTAACAACGACAAATAAGAACAAAATTGATTATTTTTACCCTCCATGATCTTTACATTTCTGTAAAAGGATTCTCGCATAGAATCATCATTTACCATTCTAAACATGACCTCACCTAATGAGACATCATCCTTTGTAATTTCCGAAGTGAAATTTTCTTTCACATCGACAACATCACAAACACATTTGGAATAAAAAGCGACATCATGGAACATCTCTATAGGCACCGACTTTCTAGTGCCTACAAATGGTATTCTTAAAGAACTTGACTCTGCCAAAACAATAGGGAACCCTTCAAAATTACTTGACAGGACAAACATATCTGCGTTCCTTAAATACTTATAAGGATTCTTATTGAATGGCAAAAAGCAAACCTTATCAGAAAGATTCAAATCTTTTGCCAACTTATGCATTTGTAATTCGTATTCGCCATTACCCATAAGAATCAACCTGATATTTTTATTTGGTTGTCGAGACAAAAGATAAGAGAAAGACTTCAACAATCGCCAATGAGCTTTTTGATTTGAGAAACGACCTATGTTGAATATATAAAACAAATTTTTATCGAAGAAAAAATCGTCAACTTGTTCATTTGATTTTGACGCTATTTCCTCCCCATCTACATAATTGTTGACTACTTGAATTTGCGTTTTTTTTATACCAAAATTATTTACGAGATCATCAGATACCTGACAGGACACTGCCACGACTTTATCACAACGATTATATATATATTTGATTACGTTGTACCACAATGTGCGTATCATTTTGTTTTTGATTTTCAGATATTGAATAGACAACACATTATGAACAGACATGACTTTCCGACCTTCAAACTTTATTAAGCTTGTCAGAAAATTACTTTTCTCTAGTGACGAATAAATACCATCTGGATTATATGAAGACACTAGATTTTTGAATACCTTATATATAGAAATAAATTGCAGAAATTTGCCAAACAAAGATTCCTCCGAAGACGGACAACCGTATGTCACATCCAAAGATTCTGTCCATGGTGAATCTTCTTTTTTTCCCGACATGGCAAAAACTTTGACCTGATGCCCCAATTGTTTTAAATAAGCATCGAAATCTACAAGTATACGCTCAGCCCCTCCCTGCTTTATTTGATCTATAACTAAAAGATATTTCATTCTTTCAATTTATAATATCTGACATAATCGACCAACATTTCTTTTGGCAATATATCATAATCTAAACCACAAGAACCACCCCAACCTCCAAATGCCACATTAAGCAATAAAAAGTGAGTACGGTCATATGGCCATGCAATTAATTGATTCTTTAACACCTGATGGACTCTTTCTCCATCTATAAGAAATACCAGTTTATCTTTATACCATTCTAATGTGTATATATGCCATTCGTCTGGTCGAAGATCTACCATTTTTTGATACTGATGGTTTTTATCTTCTTTATCATATACATGTACATTAACCTGAATTTTATTGTCTCCCCAACAATACATGGATTCTATAAAATCGATTTCTCCTGATGGCCTCGTTGTTTCCTCAGGGAGCATCCAAATAGCTGGATGTACGCCTTTCCCTACAGGCATCTTCGCTCTAACATCAATTTTCCCATACAAAAAACTGACCTTCCCTTTTGTGTTAACCCGAGCAGAAGTACATTTTTTTCCATGAGCTTCTTGTTTTAAGCATCTTATATGTAGCAGTCCATCCTTATTAAAAGAATTGCTTTCAAATGGCAAATACGCCTGTCCTTCATTTTTATAGGCTTTCCACTCTATTTCCCAGAATGCTTTATTTGGTCTTAGTCCATCCTGAAATTCTTCTGTCCAAAAGGGTTCTTTCTCAAATTTGCTTTCAGAAAGGACTTCTTCCAAACAAACAAAAAGCAAACTAACACAAAGGATAGTAATATATATTATTTTTTTCATATTCTCAGTTTTTTACACTATCACAATGAATAAATGAAAAAAAATTCACATGAAATTGCTTAACAGCTTTCTAATTTTTATGAAACGTTTTTCTCCTATAAAACAAACTAATTTTCTCTTCATTCTTTGTGGAAATGAACACCATGATGCACTATAATGATGTATAGAATATGTATCATCACAGAAGATATCTGTCTTGTTCGTAGTAGAATACGGATCAAAATAACATGCTGGGAAAATTGAAAACTCATCATTTCTGAAAACTTCAGTTATCGAAGTTTGCTCATAACCATTATTCAAAAGCACTTTTGTATTTAGGAAAGGACAAGAAATAGAAAGTTTATCATCTACATTAAATTTTATATCATTATAGCAATCCATCATCTCTTTAACAATGCGAGATCCTTTTTCAGCACCAAACCCCAATCCTGTAGCACAAAGGTTTGCCATTTGCTGCAATCCGAAATAACATTTTTCTTGTAATAATCCATCAAGATTTTTTATCAATTCCACATCCGTATCCAAATAGATACCTCCATTTTCGTATACAATCTTTAATCGAGCATAATCTGACACAAAAGCCCATGCTTTAGATTCATAAGCAGCCTTCAAAAAGGGATGTGAATAAACATCAAAATTAGACTCATCCCATCTTATTATTTCGTAATCTGGACACTTCTGTCGCCAAGTTTCAATACACATTCTCACACTATGTGGCAATTCTGCGCCACCAAACCAACAGTAATGAATTATCTTGGGAATCATATATTATTTTTTTTAGGATATAAAAATAAAAACAATTTTGGGGAAACAAATATACACATCATACATATAATAACATATGGTGTGAACTTATGATGAAAAAAAACCCACCAATATTTTCTAAAAGTCACGATTGAAGAAAAATCAGAAACATAACGAAGAGCCTCCTTATTCCTACAATCATAAGAATCCCTTAAATTAATAAGTGACAATATAAACAAAAAAGCAATAGATTTGTTTATTATCATTTTCTTTTTTAACTCGGTTAGATTCTCCTTTTTGAATCGGAGTAATTCATCAACTATCGTAAGACAATCATATGCTCTCTTTATATTGAATGATGTCATGATACTTCCCGACACACGAATTAAATAATAATACAATGTTGAAGAACAAACATATATTTCGTTACAACAAACATTTAACTTTGCCAGGAATTCCATATCTTCATGGTAAACTCCTTCATGAAAGAACAAATCATGCTCAATAAAAAAGGCCCGTTTAAGAACATAAAAAGGCACACAACTTGTACACAGCGAAGAAACAGAAAACTCTTCCATCGTGACAAAGCCTTCTTTTAGTCCCTTCATCTCTGGTTCCATTGAACCATCTTTTTCATAGACCTTCCTATGTGGGAAGGCATAAACATTTGCATTAGCCTTTTCTATAACATCTAATACAATATCAATCGATTTTTTATCAATATAATCATCGCTGTCAACAAACCAAATGTATTCTCCATTTGATTCTTTAACTCCTCGATTTCGAGCTCCACTCAAACCTTTATTTTCCTGATTAACGACTTTTAGATTTGGTTGAGACATATAGTTTTCCACAATTCTCATAGAATTATCAGGCGTTCCATCGTTGACAACAATCACCTCATAATTATCTTCGGAAACTTGTTGTGAGAAAATACTCTCTAGGCATTTACCAATATATTTCTCAACATTATATAACGGGATAATAATAGATAATTTAACCATTCGACACTTTTCTTAAGACAAGTTTTGTCAATATGTCTCGTCTTCGCAAAAGTTCAACTCTTACCAAAAAGACAATATATAACAAAAAAAATCCCTCCGATATACCAGGAACCGATGACAATGACTTATTTACAAAGAACATCAGAACTAAAAATATCAAAGGAGTCATTTTATTCTTATACAAATAATAGATTGATGCGATTATGGTTGTCAAAAAGGCAATACATCCTATGACTCCATATTCGATCATTAAAATAAACCATATACTCTCAGCACCTTGGATACCAGCATCTGCCTCTTTTACCGTCGTAAATGTGTAGGTAGGGCCATTTCCAAAAATTGGATTCTGAAGCCAATAAACCAATGAAATCACCAACTGTTCTTCTCTCATTTCTGAATTACTACCCTCTACATTTTGAGTATCAGTTAAAGAGCCAACGATATCCATGATAAAAGAAGACATTGAAAGCAGTAGTAATGCCACAGGGACCAAGATTAGAGCGTAAGCCAAATATTTTTGGACTTTCTTATAAAAAACCATTAATCCTATAACAAATGAAAGGTAGACAGAACGAGTTCCTGTAAATAACAGGCACAATACCAATACCCCCAACAAAGGGAATAGTGCATAATCAGATATTTTTATTGTTGATGGATAGTTAAATCTTAAATATAATAGGATAAGAAATACTGATCCACAAGTATATCCCAAAGATCCGTACAAAGGCAAAAAAGATTGCAATCGTCTTACTCCAAAACGAATATCTTCACCAGGCCAAACATGATTCATAAAAATATGAGACTTTAATCCATTTACAATAATAGGATTAGAATTAGAAATCAGTTCAAAAAGAGCATATATAACTAGCAAGAAAGTGAATATAATCAAACTTCTCAAATATAAATCCACCCGTTTTTTTCCATCTATGCTAAACCATAATACAATCGGGAATCCGTATGTTGTAAGTAATTTGGCAATGCTCATAACCCAATGTTTTTCTATTCCAAAAGCATTAGAAATGAAATACGAAAATCCCATTACAACGAAACAAATTAAGAATGGACATTTATAAACCAATTTCAACCTGCCTTTAATCGCGAACAAGCCAATTATTGCCAAAACGACTAAATCAAATAAACATACCGTATCCAATGACACAAATGGAACAACAAACATTGACATAAAACACGTCAAAGGAGCTAAAACAACCACTGTATCATCATATCTTAAAAATAAAAAGGTGATAACAATCAGAAATAATAATAGAAGTACAACCATTATAACTTTACGAATGCAATGATTGGTTCAAATACTCTATTGAGAATTCTCTTAAAGAATTTAATCTGTTCTCAATATCCAAGGCGGAAAAATCAAATTCGAAACTATCTATATTGTCCATCAATAAGCAACGATCTTCTATATTCATCAGTCGCAAAAAAGCTAATTGTCTGTCATCAGAAACATTCTTTGACAATATAATCGAATTAAATGGAATATTATAATTTACTGCAAATGCAGTACCATGAAATGATGCGGTAATAATATATGATGCATTTCTCACCAAACGTAGAAAATCTATAGGTCCAGCGTCTTCGAAACAAACATAAAGTCCATCACAAGATGCTGGCAACTTACATGTTGTATATACTTTCCATCCTAGTTCTCTTTGGATTTTCCTTAAAAGTGTTTCCATCATGCAAGAAGGATCAAATGAATATTTCTGAAGGTAAAGGAAAACATATTTCTCTTTTCCATAATTTTCGACATTCATTAGTTTGTTCCATTCTTCAGCAGAAACAAGTAACGTCGGATCCAGCACAATAGGAATACCTTTTGATATCATTCTTTCTATCAACTCAGCACCACTCTTTTCTCGAACTGACAAATGATCATAAGCTCGTAAAAATTTTTCAATTTCCTCACATCTTTCCGAAATTTCAGAGACACCAAAGCTAGGTGCATAAGCAATTTTTTTTACACCTTCAATAAAATCAAGGTAAAATGTCATATCCTCTTTTATGAATTTCGGATTCCATACCTGATCACTACCTGTCATGTAAATATCGTAAATTGGTGGATTTGAATATATCTGCTCTTTACTAGAATATGATCGAGATAATTTAAAATAATTTTTATAAAACAAGTCAAATTTATTTAAGGCCACACAACCTGGAGTAAGATCAAATAATTTACCTACAGTTGTCTTTATCCTTTGAATAATTCCAGGATCCGATGCTCCATGAGCGATATTGGGAAATTTATAATCGACAATATAAGCATCAAAACCAAGTTTATCAACCACATATTGCAAACCAAATGCCTGAAGTGCAGAACCAAAATTTTGCACTTTATGCATTGTCAATATTCCGACCTTTTTTTTGTTTGACATTATTTACCGAATCTAAAAATTCCTTTAAGTCTTTTTACAAATCCTTCTTTACGATAATACCAAAATAGGGATCTTTCTATATCAGTAATGCTTTTATTTTTTTTCTTCAATAAACTCATAACCAAACCTCTCTCCAAAGGTTCTTTTAATGTATGTCTCAGTTGTCCTTCAGCTATATCATCTAATTGATGAGCAATCAACTCACAATCAATCTGATTCAAAATTTCAGAACCTTTATTTGAGAAAGCAATAGCAACACTAACACCGTCGTCGTTATTCTTATACAATTTACCCCAAGCATCTCCAATACGAATATCAGCTGCACTTGATATATATTTGTATTTGCATTTTGAATAACAAGCTTTTCCCAAACACACATTGCTTAAAAACAAATTATAGAAGAGATCTCCATTTGACATCTTCGACAAGTAGATTTTAGCCTTCTCCTTGTTCTCTATCTCCATTCCATATGAGTCATGCCAACCACTGCGTTTGTTTCTCCAAGAAACAGATGTTGGTCGGCCTATCTTTTTTGAAATAGAGACAATATATTTATTCCACAGATGCATAGAAGGCACACCATGACAAAAAAAATCTACAAAAACAAAGTTATCCTCCGCTTTCCTTTTTTTTGCATATCTTCTCATCGAATCGACCTGGCACGGGGTACCCACAAAAAGATACTTTTCTTTTATATCAATTTGTGTTAAAGCATCTAATGTATAGCTCTGTATATATTTCGAACCGACACTATCCCACAGATCATCTATATTAGACGCTATATAGTGTTCTGCTCTACCCTTTTCTACATTATATCTTACAGAACATACCTTATACCCTTGATTAATTAGGGTCCTACCAATTTCAAATGCGGCACCACCAGAAGAACATCTTTTTCTGACTAAATCATCTTTACTCCAAACCGCATATGAATTCACATGAGACGGAATTAATGAAGGCTGTTCAAAATTATAAGAGCATACAGAAGCACATAACCCACAGTCGGTACATTTATCTAGTTCTGCTATTACAGGTTCATAGAAGCCTTCCGAATTAAGATTGATCTCTATCAGATTCTTTGCACAAACCTTACTACAAACGCCACATCCGTAGCAATTTTTATTTTCAGAGACATTCACCATCAAAACCAACGACTCAAAAGCAATTTAATGGAAACAGAAAAAGGAGGAGTCTTATAAAGAGATTTTCTCCACTTCTTTACAAATTTATATTTAAAAATTTTTCCAACATAGAAATGTTCTGCTTTGTCATACAATTCTTTATTCGCGTTCTTCAACTCATCATCAAAGCAAATTAATTCGTTCAGATCCATATCATTTCCTTTGGTCAGATAAGTGTAATAAATGTAACGAATTCTATTCAACAAACGTTGTGACAAATATTCAGAATAAACATCTTCAAATTCGAAAGTATTATAAAACTTTATCATTGAAGCAATCCCTTGTTTGGTGTGTGAAATATTTCTGGCCAACACTTTTGGGTCCATAGTCTGTCCTTCTCTTCCAAGCAAATAGCGATATACTGGGAATTTATGATAAACTGCTGTTTTAACAGTAGTAAAAGGAGCAAACATCCATTCTTGATCCGTATACGAAATTCCTTCTGTTTGCTTATAACCAATGTCTCTTAAATTATCAGTTTTGTATGTCACCGCATGCATTGGCAGAGATAAAAAAGATGAATATCGAGACAATTCCTCATATTTCATTATTTGGCCAACAGGAAGGGCGAATTCTTCTGATTGCGTTACATTTCCTTGTTCGTTTACACATACAAAATCAGTAATAACAAGATCAACATCCACCTCTTTAAGAATAGTTAATAAAGAAAAAAAGGCTTTGTTATCAAAAGAATCGTCCGCATCCAACACCTTTATATACTTACCAGAGGCTTGCTGCAAACCAACATTAACGCAAGAACCATAATTACCATTACTTTTGTCAATCACCTTAAATGTCTGAGGGTAATTAGCTTCATATTCATGACCTATTTCACTGGATTTATCCTTGCTTCCATCATTTATAACCAACACCTCCAACTGATCCATAAGATCATTAGTAACAATCAATGAATCCAAACAATGACGGAGATACTTCTCCATATTGTATGTTGGAATTAATACCGATAAAATTTTGGTCATAATTTTATTGTGATTTTCTTTTATTCCGTTAAAATGTTGCTATGTTTAATACCTGCTCTATTACTGGTGCCATATCATAATATTTATATTGTCCCAAACGGCCACCAAACAGAACATTTTTCTCTTTTGCTGCCAATTCTCGATATCGCTCTGCAAGTAAGTTGTTACGTTCATTGTTGATAGGATAATATGGCTCCATACCGTCCTTATATTCTGTAGAATACTCCTCGCTAATAACAGTTTTAGGACAATCATAAACTGAAGCTCCAAACATCTCAAAATGTTTATGTTCAATTACGCGTGTAAATGGTTCATTATGAGACGTGTAATTAACAACAGCATTCCCCTGATAATTAGGCATATCTTCAATCCTAGTCTTAAATGAGACAGTTCGCCAATCCAACTTACCCAATGAATAATTAAAATATTCATCTATAGGACCTGTATAAACCAATTTATCAGCTATTTCACGCCATGACTCAGAATATTTCTTGCCTGTTTTACTACAAATTGAAGAAAAAAAGTCGACGCTTGTTTGTGTTTCTATTCCTTTCAACAAACCATCAATCAATTTGTTATATCCTCCTATAGGAATACCTTGATATGAATCATCAAAATAATTATTTTCAAAAACCATTCTGACTGGTAATCTTTTGATGATAAAAGCAGGTAATTCCTTACAGTCTCGACCCCACTGTTTCTCAGTATATTCCTTGATCAAAGTGTAAAAAATATCTTTCCCTACAAGAGACAAGGCCTGTTCTTCTAGATTTGAAGGTTCTCTTCCATTCAAATATTCAAGGGCTTCCTCTCGTTGCTCTTTCAACTTTTGTTCAGCCTCTTGAGGTGTTTTAACGCCCCATAAAGCATTAAAAGTATTCATATTAAAAGGAAGATTATATAGTTTCCCTTTATAGTTTGCGACTGGGGAATTTATATACTTATTAAACTCTACAATTGAGTTCACAAAATTCCAGACACGCTTATTTGAAGTATGGAATATGTGAGCTCCATATTTATGAACATTGATTCCTTCTATCTTTTCGCAATAAACATTACCTCCAAGTTGTGGTCGTTTATCGATCACCAAACATTTCTTTCCCGCTTTATTCGCTCTATATGCGAATGTAGCGCCAAACAAACCAGAACCAACAATCAAATAATCGTAGTGCGTATTGTCCATTATTATTACGAATTTGATATAGTATTTTTTACAATCTCAATAAAACGTTTTTGTGAAAAATTTTCATTTCCCACTTTATATGCATTGTTCGCTATTTGGGTGGACATTTCGACTGACGAAAGCAATTTAACTATTTTTTTTACGAATTCGTCATCATTCTCGGCCAACATATAGTCTTGATCTGCCTTACATATACATTCAAATCCTCTGGCACCCATAGGCGTGGATACAATCGGTCTGTTTACGAAAAGTCCCTCGACAAACTTTACACTTGTACCTGCTCCCTGATACACAGGTACAACAACAACACGACAATTTTTATATTCTGCATTTATATCCTCAACAAAACCAAGAGCACGAACGCCATCAGTCTCATTTAGGCGTTTCAAAAACTCTGAATCTTTTGATTTTCCTACTATATAAAGTTCAGCAACAGGGTTTTCCTTACGTATTTTGGGCAATATATTCTCAACGAAATATAAAACACCATTTTTGTTTGGCCAAAAATCTAACCAACCTACAATTAACATACGTACTGGAGTTGTTTCCGTGATTGCAGGAATTATTTCTGAAATAGTAGTTACATTATGTAAAAAAACAGATTTGGAATAAGGAGGTTCCAATTGATTAGAACAAAAAGAACACTTGACCTTGGACAAAAAGGATTCTGACATTTTACCAATATTGCGCACCGTCAAATTAATCATCCATTTATTCCAAAAATGGCGGAACTGCATATTAGGGATATCTCGCTTATATCCGCTTTCAAGGTTATCATCAACATCTATAACCAAACGATCAAAATACTTTACCAAACCACATATTGCAGCTTCTTCAATATATCGGCAAGCTATAATATCATAATGTTTCTTTTGTACAAAGTCATCAACTACAGACTCTTTTTCTTTATCAAGCTCATAATAAGAATAAACATCTTTATTCTTAAACAACAATTTCAAAAATTTAACACAAGTATGAACTGGGCCTGTTTTCTGTGGGTTAACCTTATTTTCACTTGAAGAGCAATAAACCACATCACAATTATCAACATTTGAATATATCGGCTCTTTATAAAAAGATACGACATCAACATGTCCCAAATTTGACAACGCTTTTACAAACATAGTCGACCTATTGGAAGCACCACAGTCGACACCTTCAAACATACGATAATTACATGATATGAATAGGATATTCATTGAAGCGTTATTGTTATAAAATTCTTGATTTTATTGCTTTCAAAAAAAGCTTTACTACTTGTTTGAGCGATGTATCTAAAGCTGTATGATTTTTAATCAAAAACAAAAAATTAAAAATACTTTGACGCATACCATGATACATCAAACTGGCATTTTCCCTATAAAAGTATATTGGCATCTGTTTTTTTACAAACTTCAATAAAATATCATCGGTTTCGTGCTGACACATATATTTTGATAAAGCAAAATCATACCATTCTTTTTCCATTTTTTTGGCTTTCAATTTTATATCCATATTACCAGAATTAGAAATAGTCAAACTATTTACTCTGTACTGGAAACAAAATGTCTGTGTATTTGCGATACCATTCACCATAGCAGCTCTAAAAGATGATATATCATCACTAGCCCAAGCCAAAGGTTGCTTAAAAAAGCCATTCTGTCTTCGTAATTCCTCAATATCAAAACAAAAATCTCCGATGAATTGTTCACATCCTCTTCCCCAGCGTCGCCAAAGAAATGATATTGCACTTTCCCACTCTGGACGAGATTCCAATAGAGATGTCACATTACCTTTCTCATCTATTATTTGCGACCAAGCATGAAAAACCTTTGTGCCCGGATATTTTTCAATAAGTTTTGCATATTCTTCAAGACAACAAGGCATAAGTCTATCGTCATCACCCATACAAATCACATATTGACCCGTGCAAAATGAAAGTGCCCTATTCCAATTATCAACGACATCAACCGCTCCAAAATTTTTCTCATTTCTATAATAACGAACCCTCTCATCCGAAAGAAATGGGGCAACAATACTCTTCAAATCCTCAGGAGAAAAATCATCAACAATTACCAACTCAAAATTTTTATATGTCTGAGACAGGCAACTTTTTATTGCTTCTTCTAAAAAATTAGCTTTATAAGCTGGTATGGCTATCGAAAATTTATTTTCTTCCATTTACTTCTTTCTCTTAGATCGACCGAATCTTTACTTACCGTGCCTTCTTTTAAAGACGCTTAAAACGAAATCTCGATCTTCTTGCTTAAAAAGCATCCATGATCCAGATGCATAAAACAAAGAAAATGCAACCCCATAAACACCTATATTAAGCCATAAATTCTCAAAGTGAGGAAGAATACGTAACAAGAAAGCTATCGACAAGCCTAAAACAGCAAACGGAACAAAAGACTGTGTCAAAACTATTTTTGTATCAATTTTCATCTTCTTAGGCCAATAATATAACCAATAAAAAAGAGTTTGTATTATAAGGTACACAGATAACGCGACAACCGGACCTCCAGCACCCATCGTTGGGATAGAAAACCAGCATATTATAAGTCCTACTATAGAAGAAAACATAGAAATTCGACTTATGGCACGAACATCACTTCCTGCTAGAATTAGAGAAGATATGCATTGATTATGGTTGGCTAATACAAAGACGAGCCATAAACTGAGCCATGGCACCAAATGCATAAAAGACTCACCAACATATACCATCAAAAGATCTTTACAGATAGTAAGCATACCCATAGAACAGAAACAAAGGCAGACAGTAACATATTTAGTTCCTTGATAAGCTACACGATAATAATTAACATTATCACCATTAGCCACTACACGAGATGCAGTAGGAAGGAGAATTCCAATAAAAATAGAACTTATAGATGTCACAAGCCCCACCAAGCTATTCATTATCTGGAATTCTGTTATATCCGATGTGCTCCCCTGCATTCCTAAAAAAAACACACGAAGATTATAAAATGAAAACTGGAACACACCAAAAGAAAAAATATTAAGACTATATGGTATGATCTCTTTGAAAGTATTCCAATCGAAACGTGCAATGAAACTTATAAAAGGAGTTAGTTTTATTATCTTACGTATCGTAAACGGAATAATAACAATCGTTACTATTTGAGTCGCAATGAAAAATTGAATTAATGATAATTTTAATGTTAACGTCAAAACCAAAACTGCGATCATCAATATTTTGGATATGAGCATACGTTTTTGTACCCACGCCACATTTTCAGTTGCAGAAATAATCTGATTGAAACATGATGTATACCAATTAACCATCGCCATAACCATCAAGACCAAAAGTATCTGCTTAAAAACCACTCCCTGTTCAGGGGTGATATTAAATATTGAATCTAGGAAAATGTATATCACAAACAAAGCTACGATATTGATACACCCTACAAATGAATAAAAAGCAGTACATGTTTGCATCAATTTATTTACTTTTACATAGTCACCTTTAGCTAACCATGTAGAAAAAAATCTCACATTTGTCGAATTCAGCCCCATGTCCATTAGTGCCATGTAACCATTAATAGATGTAGCAAGACCTATTAAACCATAATCTGCTTTGCCAAAATAACGAATGAGTAATGGAGCCGCCACAAATCCATATAGTGCATTGACTATATTTAGGATAACACTCCATACAAACGCAGACACCATTTTTTCTTTACTTCCACTCATTATTTCAAAGCTCTACATCTAGTAAATAAACAGGGAACAACTATTCCAACTAGTAAATATATTAAAAACCATCCTGACGCAGCATATTGTTCAATTGCAGGAAATGCTCCAACCGAATAATAAGACAAGCCATACGTAAAAATAATAATCAAATTTACCAATTTAAAACTCAACATATGCCAAGTAAGGATTGTCATTGTATTGTCACCTATATATATAAGATAATTGGTTAAAACACTTTTTTCGGGAAAAAGCTTACATATTTCATATACAGTTAGAGAGGCCAACATCGAACCTAATAAATATGGTATTATTTTCCACCATGTTATATTTAATAAAGTCATCTGCCAATACTCCGTCCCCAAAGTAATAAATATTACAGAAAAAGGGATAAGAACAAACAAATACTGTCGAAAACTAATATCCATAGACTTATAGATATATCCAATTAAGAAAAATAATGCCGCTAAAAATTCCTTGGGGCCAACCGACAAATATGGGATAAACAGAGCCTTCCATGAGGAAATAACACAAACACTCAACAAAATAAATACCAATAATCCAAATGGTACTTTTATCATACAACACTTTTTGATATATATAACACAAAAACCAATCAAAGAAGCATAAAACAATGTTTTCAAAAACCAAAAACCACCTAATAATTGTTCAATATGCTTCATAAAGATAATATTGAAAAAAATACCAGGATAATCCATCATTTGATAATAAGAAACAGGTTCTCCCTTTGCCCCCATAAATTCTGGATTATCAGAATAAAAACCGATAAAACATAATAAATTATGAAAAACGACAAAAAGAGACATCCATTTGAAAAATGGCCACCATAATCCCTTTACCTTTTTTATCAAAAAATTCTTTGGATCAGATAAATGAGAATCCTTAAAACAACACCCAGACAAAAAAAAGAAGAGTGGCATATGGAACATATTGATCCATAGATTACCATATTCTGAAAATCTAGTATGTGCAAGTACCATAAGAATGATACCGACAGCCTTTGCTAAGGAAACTGCATTAATAAACATTACAAATTTCTTATTCTATAAAAAGAACCTCGAGCATTATTAATGCCAGTTCTTAAATTTGAAGTCAAAGCCTGTTTGAAAATTCCAAGTCCCTTAAATTTGATCATGAACCCCGTTAATAGTTGAATTGGCAAGAGCCGCCAACCTGTCAACTTTCTTCGTTCATACTGATATCGTTGTTGATCTTTGATTTTACTTACATCAAGATTTCTACTCTCTATATAGCCAGTGGATATAGCATCATTTATCAATTTCTCTCCAACCTCTGTCCTTATCATACAAAAACAACGGCCTTCTGCTTCTGTAAAATCTGGATATCCATCAATAGTATTCCAACTATCTCCAACTGATATATCAGCAAGCATTCCTATCCCATCTGGACATATTTTACAACGATAAGGAAGATACTTGTTCAAAACAGTTCCCCACGATTCGTTATATGAAATTTCATACTTAGAGCAGTCAGCAAATTCCGCACAAAAGTTCCCTGGCCATCCATCTCCTCTATATTTCAATCTAAGTGGTTCATCAGTATGATTGGACTGCATCAATATACATTTAGTTGCTTCATATGAAGGCATTCCGGCACAAAAGATCGATAAAAAAAAAGAAACGCGTTCTTTGTATTGACTATATACATCAAGAAAATTTCGCATAGCCGCAACATCACATGGCTTCCCTATAAATGCAAAATTATCCGACGTTTTTTCAAATATTTGCTTGATTTGATTAAAAACCAAGGCAGGTGCATACCTAGACTGTGCATTCCTTATTACATCTTCCCTCGTGCGTGAAACTTTAAGTTCATTAAACAAATAACTGTCATCACAAACTCCAACTTGAAGGACAGCATCAACTTTACGTTTTTCCAACAAGTGGATTGCTAATGAGGTAATCACTCCACCTGAAGCAGCCTTATGACGAATCAATTTGTCTGCAGACCATGCTTCTTTAACTGATTTCATGGATCCCCATGTACCTTTATTTGGCTTTGTCTCTACATGAATACTTGGGCAAAGCTGTTTTATTAGTTTTTCATCATCTTTTGTTTCCTGCTGGTATAATTCAGGCTCATAAAATCCCTTCTTATTAAGTTTCATCTTGCACTTATCAGAAAGTACAGATTCACACATTCCACACCCGAGACACAATTCATATCTTTTGATCTTCTCTATCATTTCAACTTAAAAAATTTTTTCAAATCACTTTCCAACTCCTCACCACGCTCTTTAACTATTGTCCTGTTCTGAATATTTATTTCATTTTTTAAATCAGAACGGTGAATAAAAGCATCCTCAATAGTAGATATAATATCATCATTCTCTTGAGTCTTCATATCTACCACATGTGGATATGAAAGAGTGTCTTCAAATAAACCATTAAATTTTCGACTGTAAGCCATCGGGACAACGGGCACATCACATGAAAAGGCGGCTATTGTAGCATGCATTCTGGCACCCATGAAAAAATCTAAACCGGATATATATGATTTGCAATCTATCGGGCTTAAGGCAAAAGGAGCCAATATCAAACGGTTATCAGCAAATTCCTTCCATATATTGTATGATACTTCATAATCATTTTCTATACATGAATCTGGTTCTACAACATGAGAAATCAAATGTAATTTGACATTTTCTTTCGAAAGAAATTTTTTTATAATTGAACGTATAAGTGACTGATAATCACATTTTATGCCAAATTGATTGTTTTTTGTGTATCCACCCGACCAAATAAGTGCTGATATATTCAAACCGACATGAATAAAAGAGCTCTCTTGCTCAATTTTATAATAAGGCAGAAAAAAAGCGACGTCAATATATTCTTTAATATTAGCTCCAGGTGCAATTTCCTTTGTATAATTCAGACTTTGCTTATCTCGAGCCATTACCATCGATGCTTTCTCTATACTTTTTTTTGCTTTCAGCAATACTTGTTGATTATTGAATGGGCCAATGGTTTGAGGCAATATACAATATGGGACACCATAATCACGAGCTTTAACGTTAGCAAAATCAATTTCTTCAAATCGTATTGATCCGTAAATATCGGAAAAACTATCCCCCTGCCCAATATTAAGTACAAAATCAGCATTCTTAAAATAATCTGTTTTAACCGGTTTACGTAAAATAAAACTATAAACAGTTTTGATTTTTTGTTTAAGTTTTTGAATAAAAGTAACAGGAGTGAAAGGAGTAAAAGGAATCACTGGGATTTCTTTTCCTAATATATTTACAATATTATTAAAGCCCCAAGTCTTTATTTGAGCATCAGACAAAAATATGTTATAATCGACGCCAGCAGAAGTCAGCACCTTATCTATAAAATATATAGCAGATAATGTTAACGCCACACAACCTCTATTTCCGTTTTGTAAAGGAGCATTAGATAATATGATATTATATTTCTTCATTTTATTAATCTAAATTAATCATGTACCATCAAAAGACAACAGCAATCGTCAAACTCCTATATATTTAAAATCCGAAACAATGAGGGATGGATTCGTCATAATTTAATATTTGCTTAACCATTACAATCTTCCATCCACCTCTTCCTTCTTCCAAAATCCCTTCACATCGTAAACGACGCTATCTGGATTATTCTTTAGGCTGGAGACGTTGATATCCCTAAACTCATCATGTGCCACTGCTAGCACAATAGCATCGTATTTCGATGATGGAATCTCTTTATTTAGTGAAATTCCATATATTGACTTCACTTTGTCTGCATCAGCATGAGGATCACAAACTGTGATGTTGGATGTGTATTCTGTTAGTGTATGGTAGATGTCAGCCACCTTTGTATTGCGTATGTCTGGACAGTTTTCCTTAAATGTAAAGCCTAAAATGAGGACACTAGCGTCTTTCACAAGCACTCCTTTCTTATTCATACATTTAACAACCTGATTGGCAACATAATCACCCATGCCGTCATTGAGTTTTCTAGCGTCGTACATCACACGAGGCATGACTCCATAGACCTGAGCTTTCTGAATCAGATAATATGGGTCGACGCTTATGCAGTGTCCTCCTACCAATCCAGGATTCAATTTAATGAAATTCCATTTTGTCGACGCTGCATCTATCACATCGTGAGTGTCTATTCCCATCGCATTGCATATTTTCGACAACTCATTGAAAAATGCGATGTTGACGTCTCGCTGAGTGTTCTCTATTATTTTGGATGCCTCTGCCACCTTTATGCTAGGCGCTTTGTGGGTGCCGTTCACCAGCACCGTATTGTATATTCCGTCTACAATATCAGCAATTTCAGGAGTCGACCCGGAAGTCACTTTGATAATTGTTTCGACTGTATGTTTCTTATCTCCAGGATTGATTCTTTCTGGTGAATATCCCGCATAGAAATCGACATTGTATCTCAATCCGCTTACCTCTTCCACAATGGGAATACACTCTTCTTCTGTCATTCCCGGATAGACGGTCGACTCATACACAACTATATCATTTCTGCTTATCACTCGTCCGACCACCCTGCTTGCCTCCTGCAATGGTTTCAAATCAGGACGATTGTTCTCATCTATTGGCGTTGGCACCGCGACAATATAGAAATTGCAGCCTTCTATCTCTTTCTCATCTGTGGTGCAACGAAATCCATGGTTTGTAATTGCGTCCTCAAGCAGACTTCTGTCTACTTCCATCGTTGAATCTTCACAATTCATAATGGCGTCCACCCTTTTCTTTTCGACATCAAAACCTATGGTTTCAAATTTCGTCGAAAAAAGACGAGCAAGAGGCAGACCGACATAGCCTAGCCCAATAACACATATTTTATGTTGATTTATATGTTTCAAACCGACTGTCATGTTAATTATTTTAGACGCATAATCATAGTGCTCAAAATTTTACAAAAATAATGAGCCACACATACAGCATACTAAAATCATAGAGAAATATATCCCTTTTGTGCAAAAAAATAAATTTTCGTCTAAGAAATGGCCGAAAAACATCGCAAAGGTAATTAAAAAAAACGTTTGAGACAAACAAATGTGAAAAAATGGCATAGTCAACCATGAGCTCCACTTTTGTAACGTACAACGCCAGACTATAATAAAATTCGTTTCTCAATCTTGACAGACAAAAGGCTAGATTTCACAATAAAATCCAGCCTTTTTATTTTATTATTGTCAGCAAATATATTGTAATCCGTGCTGTCAGATGAAATACAAAAACGAAATCACGATATAATCAAAGTCTTATTTTGTATACTATCTTTCAATGTCATCCAAAGAGAGCCTATCACCTTTTTTCATATTTCCAACTACCTTTTTACCAATAATATCATTTAGATATTTAGGAGGAAGTCCATAGCAAGGCCTTACCGAACGAACATTCTTTTCTGTTATCACATCACCGACCCTCATGTCTTCGGCCACATAGAGAGAGCGGGAGAACTGACGTCCTTTTATCTGAGATGGATCTGTTTGGTACATAACCATACCAAGTGATTTTTCTACATTACGTATGCTTGTCACCATTGATTTGAATTCTTCAACAGTCATAGAAAATGCGGCATCAGGACCGCCAATCGATCTATCAAGAATAAAGTGTTTCTCCACCATCTCCGCACCCAAAGCCACTGCTGCTAGAGCCACATCTGCCCCCATTGTGTGATCAGAAAGACCTACTTTTACACCAAAACGCTTTCTCATATCTACCATTGTCCGAAGATTGACATTTTCCAACGGTGCGGGATATGCTGATACACAATGCAAAAGAGTTATATCATAATTGTCCACTTCATGGCAAACTTTGATGGCAAGTTCTATGTCCTCAAGTGTGGCCACACCCGTCGAAATCACCATTGGTTTTCCTTTGCTCGCGGCATAACGTATAAGATTAACATCTGTTATCTCAAAACTTGCGATCTTCATAATAGGATTGTCCAGATCATTGAGGAAATCAACGGCAGTGTTATCAAAAGGAGTAGAAAAGCATACTAGCCCACACTTCTTAGCCTCATCAAATATAGCTTTGTGCCACTCCCAAGGAGTATACGCTTCCTTATATAAATCATAAAGTTTTGTGTTGTCCCAAAGAGTACCTCCGTCTACAATAAAATCTTCCTTGTCACAATCAAGTGTGATTGTATCAGGTGTATATGTCTGTATTTTGACGGCATCCACACCAGCAGTTGCAATTGCTCGGACTGACTCTAATGCAGTCTCTAATCTATGTCCATGATTTGCAGAAAGCTCTGCAACGATAAATGTTTTACCCATCATATATATCGTTCAAAGTAGTAATACTTTTCGTCTTCCTTATATATCTTATATCCAACCTTCAAATGATATTGATAGGAAGATGTGTTGGATTTCAAGACTTCAGCAAACAATCGATGGACGCCTCTTTTTCTTATGTAGCCATCCATCAGATACTCAATTGTTTTGCCATAGCCTTTATTATGAAAAATCGGATTTATATATAATCCATGTTCAGCTGAGTCGCCATCTTTAATATCTACAAAATCATAAGAGCCAACAAGTTCATCCTCCTTAAAAATAGAATAATAAAGTTTAGTTTTATTGTTTTTAAGCGACTCTACAAACTTCAAATGTGACTCGAACGAGAACGGATCCGGCTGGGTCATGCACTTTCGTATTTCCGGAAGATTGCGTACCTCCCAGACTTTACGACTTTCTCCAAGACTCATATCTATATAATTGACAACACGAAGATCAATTGACTTAAATGCGTACAAAAGATTAAGTCTCGCATTGTGAATATCAATTTTATTAATTGAAGACTTTGGCTTCACAAAACATTCTCTGAAGTCCGTTTTCCTCAAATCTCCCAATGGTGTGATAAGATTGTTTTCGCAAAGGCCATCATAGAAATCGACCTGATTATCAATATAGAAACCTGCTAACACTTCGCACCCGCAAGCCAATGCTTCATAGCAAACAGAACTTGCAGAACAAAGGACATACCTTGCACTTGAATACTGTGCTGCCATTTCGTCTGCCGTCAAAGACGACAAAACCGTAACTTTTTCATAATCAAGCAAAGCTTCCTTATTCATATAAAGATCTCCGACAATCGCAGTAATCTGATTCACATCATCACGTATGGATAATGCCTTAACCGCTTTTTCCGTAAGGTTTTGTGGATCTGAACCACCGAAACAAATCACCCATTTTCCATCCGTCTTTGAGAGACAAGGTACAGGAGACAAAAATGGGCTACGTAAAAGAGCATATGAAGGTCCCAAACAGAATTTTGTAAAAGGTTCCACATCATACATGTCAGGCGTTGCGTTTCCATGATTTATTATCATATCCACATAGAAATGACGATCATGCACATCATCTATATGTACTAACTTACACCCTTTGTCCTTTATCCGCTTTTGATATTCAGAAGTATAAAAGTAATTGTCAAGGACAACGATCTCTTCACCTGTGACATAATCAAGAAACTTATCAAACTTTCTATTGTCAGAAGGCAAAGAAACAATAGGACACACTTTATCAGCCGCCTTCAACTGAAATGGTGTGGGCAACTGAGTAAAAAATGTACAATCAAAATCTTTTTTTAGGATATCAGCAAGTGCAAGAGTTCGTATAAAATGGCCATATCCTATAGCCGCATCTGCATCCGCGCGAAAAAATATCTTACGTTTAGACATTATTCTTCGTAAGTTTAAATTTCATTTCAGCGAGTTGCCAATCTGTCAATGTGTCAAGATCCTGTACCTCAAGTTCAGAAAGCACAATACCTGCCGTATTCGCACCCCAAAGGCTGTTGGTTTTCTTAAAATCGTCCACCATACAGACATAAAACTGTCCAGCATCATGATATGTTTTTTCAAGATCCTGCGAGCGTGACTTTAGATATTGGGGCTGGAGCATAGATATTTTACCATCTACTATATGCAATGCTCGTTGAATAGGATAAGAGTACTCAACACATGTGAACACAGAATATATATCGTTTTTTATCAAAGAATAAGCTTCCTTAAGACGGTTGGCACTTACAAAAGGAGCTGTACTGTACAGGCAAGTGAACGAATCAAATTGTTTTCCTTCCTTTTCATAACAGTCAAGAACTTCATTTATTACATCGGCTGTTGTAGCATAATCATTGGCAGTTGCCTCACTCCGAAGGAAAGGCACACTAGCTCCATATTGTTTTGCAACAGTAGCGATTTCTTCATCATCAGTAGAGACCATCACCTCTTCATACATGCCAGATTGTAGTGCCGCCTCAATTGAGTATGCAATGATAGGCTTACCAAGGAAATCTTTGATATTTTTACGAGGAATACGTTTAGAACCACCTCTTGCAGGTATAATACACAAGTTTTTCATCTTATTTGCATATAAATTCTTTAACCTTATCTATCACATACTCCTGTTGCTCTGAAGTAAGTGTCGGGAACATTGGAAGTGCAAGGCAATGTTTGTAGTATTCCTCAACGACAGGCAAATCGCCTTCCTTATTTCCAAATTGCTTGTAATAAGGCATAAGATGAAGAGGATAATAAAGCACCTGAGCGAAAATTTTGTTCTCACGCAGAAAGTTGTAAAGCCCAAGTCTATCGTCTACCTGAATGATATACAAATGGTATGCGTGATAAACATCTGCTGCCTCAAAAGGAGTCTTGATAGCTTCAATATCCTTAAACGCTTCATTATAATTACGGACAAGTTCACGACGTATCTCCACATTCTTACGTGCAACTTTAAGTTGGCTTGTACCCAGAGCTGCCTGTATGTCCGTAATACGATAATTATAGCCTAATTCCTGCATTTCATAGTACCAAAGTCCATCCTGACGTTCAAGTTTTTCCGCATCACGTGTAATACCATGAGTGCGATAGAGTGCCATTTTTTCTTTGAGACTATCGTTCTGCGTACAAGCTATACCTCCTTCTCCAGTCGTGATATGCTTAACCGGATGAAAAGAGAACACCGTAATATCCGAATACTTGCCACATCCAGCATATACTCTATCTCCTGTAGAGTCGACAAAATAAGCCCCAGGAGCATGACAAGCATCCTCTAAGATCCACATGCCATACTCATCTGCAATCTTGCGAAACTCTTCCATATTGTGAGGATAACCAGCAAAGTCAACAAGCACCATTCCCTTGTATGTGCCTTTAGGTGATGCAGCAAGCGTTTCTTTTAGTTTGTCAATGTCAAGAAGATATGTCTTAGGATCAATATCAACAAACTTAACATTACCTCCGCAGAAACGGATACAATTTGCAGAAGACGCAAATGTCAAAGGGGTACAAATGACATTATCACCCGGCTTTACTCCAAGTGCCATCGCTGCTATATGAAGAGCTCCTGTAGCATTACATACAGCGACCGCATGTTTTGCTTTTACATATTCACAAAACGCATTCTCGAATTCTGCTATTCGAGGTCCACATGTTAAATAGTCAGACTTAAGAGCATCTACCACCGCTTGAATGTCGTCATCAGAAATGAACTGACGTCCGTATGATATAGGAAGTTTTAACATAAACAATGACCCTTTTTACTTAACCACAAAATTTGGATCCACACATTCTCTGATTTTCTCACGCATCGTCTCTGGTGTTTCCCAAATTTCATTAATATCAGATGAATAATGGAAACCAAAAGGAACCGGTTTAGCATTATGATGTTTGATGAAGTCTTCTTTCTGCCAACAATAAGAAACAGATGGAAGGATTGCATAATACTTACCAAGATCAATCGTGTCAAGAGCATCTGTGACAGTAATCATTTCTTCATGGAGTTTCTCTCCTGGTCGTATGCCGACTTCAACCTGTTTCATGTTTGGTGCAATAGCAGTCGCGACATCACAAATTCGGTAAGAAGGAATTTTTGGAATGAAAATTTCTCCTCCGAGATGGTTCTTAAGGGCGAACATAACAAGCTGAACTCCATCTTCCAGAGATATATTGAAGCGAGTCATTCGCATATCTGTAATAGGAAGATATTCGGCTCCCTCATCTCGTTTTTTTATGAAAAAAGGAATAACCGATCCTCGAGAGCCCATCACATTACCATAACGAACCACCGAGAATCGAACATCACGAGCTCCTTTTATGTTATTAGCCGCTGTGAATAATTTGTCAGAAGTCAGTTTTGTCGCTCCATAAAGATTGATTGGTGCACATGCCTTGTCTGTAGATAGAGCAACAATATCATGTACATTATTAGCGATAGCCGCATTAATCACATTTACAGCACCGTCAACGTTAGTCTTGATACACTCACGAGGATTGTACTCAGCAGTATCAACCTGCTTAATCGCCGCAGCATGAATAATAACATCCACACCAGCACAAATAGACATAAGTCGCTCACCATCACGAACATCACCGATAATATATCGAATCTGAGGAAACTGCTTCTCAGGCCAAATCTGCTTCATCTCATACTGCTTCAATTCGCCACGAGAAAAGACAATAATCTTTTTTACGTTTGGATAATCACGTAGGATAACCTCTACGAACTTCTTGCCAAAACTACCAGAACCACCGGTAATCAAAACCACTTTGCCGTTTAGCATAATTGAATAATTTAAATTATATAGTTATAATTCTTTCTGATTCATTAATTTTTCTCTTACTTAAACTTGCTTACAAACATCTGTAAACATATCGTTCTCTCCATTTTGAAACAAAAGAAACAATCGTCTACACAAATCAGGGCAGAATTACTACTTATTAATATAGCAGCCCATGCTTCTTTCTAACAAACATGCAGAAATATCAAATTATGTAGTCACGATTCTTGCCAGTCAAACCAAATAAAACCACAAATATTTTAGATATATAATTCTAGCACTCAAATTAATACAAAAATAATAAGTTAGTCATCTAGCATACTAAATTGAAAGCAAAAACCATCTTTATCATACAAAAGAAAAGAATTTCTGTCTAAGTACCAGACAAAATTGACATAAAGGTAATAAAAAAGCCCGTTAGAGACAAAAAAATGCAAAAAAA
>Ga0256871_1000073_pt1 | contig 30597 bp, 33 predicted proteins | sample RumenRJG_07RNA_FD_185439 | JGI IMG/M metagenome (GOLD analysis project Ga0256871, IMG submission 185439) | Metatranscriptome of bovine rumen microbial communities from Lethbridge, Alberta, Canada - Rumen RJG_07 (Metagenome Metatranscriptome) | ecosystem: Host-associated > Mammals > Digestive...
ATAAACTTTAAGTCAGGTAATCTATTAGATAGTGACTGTATATGCTTAGTGAATACAGTTAACTGCATAGGAGTAATGGGTAAAGGTATAGCTAAACAGTTTAAGGATAAATATCCTGATATGTATCTGAAGTATAGAGATGACTGTAATAAGGGATTAGTACGTCCAGGTATAGTTCTACTTTATCCAACTGACTCACATATCATAGCTAACTTTCCTACTAAAGTTAACTGGAGGTATCCATCTAAATATGAATGGATAGAGTCAGGATTAGATTATCTAGCTAACTTACTTAAGTCACATAAAATTAAATCAATAGCTATACCTAAATTAGGATGTAGTAATGGTAAGTTAGATTGGACTAAAGTTAAGGAAATAATATTATCTAAGTTAGATATAGATGAACTTAAAGATATTAGGATAGATATCTATGAGTAAGGACTGAATACGTAAAACTTTGGTTATCAGACTCTTACATACCTTCAGAGCCTTTACGGGACTGGAAAACCTTTAGGTTGAAAGTTCGTAAAGGAGAGTTTCGAGCTATCTTAAATATGAATATAGTTAAATTTAAATACACATATACCATGACGTAATTATCATTTTACTTAGTAAGTAACATCCGATGTTAAATTAGTTAAAATCAAAATGAGAAAATTAAGTTTAATATTTTTAATTTCAATCTTATCCATAATTAATGGATATTCTAAAACTAAGTCAAAGTCACCTAGATATACAGTCACTCATGTGACTTTGACATATTATCAACCAGTTAAGTCACAGTGTGATCGTAATCCGACTGTTACCTCAGATGGGAGTAAAATCCATCTAGGTAAACTGAAGTCAGGTAGACTTAAATGGTGTGCAATAAGTAGAGATTTACTCTACCTATTTCCATCTGACTCTACTAAACCTAAGAGAGTTTGGATAGAGGGATTTGGTACCTATGAAGTACGTGATGTGATGAATAAGAGATGTAAGCATGCAATAGATATACTTATTCATCCACGTGACTCACGTAGGATAAGATTGGATAAAGTGAAAATAAAAATCCTAAAATAATGATTAGATGTAGAATACCATCTGATCTCATTAAGGATGATATTCTATACCTAATGAGTCAGTTAGAGTTTAAGTTCGATTGTGAGTTAAGTTTATATGAGTATTATGACTCAATGGAAGGATATGAGTTAGGATACTTAAAGTTAATAAAAGTTAAAGGAGATAACTTTATAGCTAAAGCTACTGATTACTATAAACTTCAGAAATTATTATTTAATAAACTCAGAACTTCAAACTCGACTGACATAAATATTACTGTAAATACAAACTAACCTAAGTTTGACTAAATATATAAAGTTATGAATATAAGTGATGTAGTATATCTAGCTAAGCAGTTGACTAGATTAAACTCAAGAGTAAAGACTCGTAGTGAGTATAGTGAATATACTGATTTACTTAAGTCAGTTCAGGATAATATGATAACTGCATAGAGTTAATTAATTAATAGTAAATAATATAAACTAAAATAAATGGAAAATGTAACTCAAGATCAACTTGAGAATGATATCAAGTTACTCAAGTTCCCAGATAATGTCAGACGTAGACCTGGTATGTATATAGGAGCTACTGATACACCTGATGTCATTCTCAGAGAGGTCATTGATAACTCACTAGATGAACTCTTACTCCCTAATTCTACTGATACTGTACGTATAGATGTAGATAAGGAGTCAGGAGTATCTATAGTTGGAGATAATGGTAGAGGTATTCCTAATGAAATTGATTCAGAGTTAGGGATATCTAAGATTGAGATGGCTACTTCATATCTTCATGCAGGAGGTAAGTTTAAGGAAGGTAAACTTGCATCTATAGGAATGAATGGAATAGGTCAGAAAGCTACCAATGCACTTTCAGAGACATTTGAGATTTGGAGTTTAGGTAAATACCTTAAGTACAATAGAGGTATTAAGGTAGATGAGCAAGATTACCCTTCAGGTAATATCCCTGAGTCATTTGGACTCCCTAAGGAATATAATACTTTATCTACTGTAACTAGATTCCTACCCGATTCCGAGATATTTGACTCTATTATTCCTACTATACCTGAAGATCAATTCAAGTATACTAAACTTATATGTCATGAGTTAGGTAAAGATGGAGTTCACTTTATAGTAAATGGAGTAGAAAATGACGAATCTATTACTTTACCTAGATTCAAAGCTCATTATGGAGACATATATGATGATGGGCTAGAACATAAATATCCATATGATATATATGTCTACTATGACTGGGAAATAGGTAAAATGGATACTCAGATGGATGGTACAGTAAATGGTGTACATACTCCTAATGGATTCCATATTAGGTGGGCATTTAATCAGTTGAGTGACTACTTATCAACTAAGTTAGGAATACCTGACCGTAATCTCATTAAGTTTGGACTTAGGATGTTTGTAGTAGTTATAGCTAGTGAGGTTAGCTTTAACTCACAAACTAAGGAGAACTTATCTCAGATTAAGGGATTTGATGGATTTAAATGCTTGACTCAATATAAGTCAGATATTGATTCCGTACTTAAATCTAATAAGGAGTTCTTCAATAAACTTAAGGAGTCAGTTAATATCTATATTAACTCAGCTAAGAAAGCTCAGGAGATTCGTGAAATTAATAACTTACTTAAAGGTACCATGAATCTCAATGCTAAGAAACAGGATAGAGTAAAGTCTAAACTGTCAGCTACCTCAGTTAGGGATTGCTCTACTAAGGATAGAAGTAAGGCTGAGTTATATTTAGTTGAAGGTAGGTCAGCTGCAGGTCCACTTATTAAAGCTAGGGATCCAAGAATTCACTCAATACTTCCACTTAGAGGTAGACCTTTATCTGCATTCAAGTATGGATATGATGTTATCCTACGTAATAATGAATGGCTTAATATAGTCCTTACTATAGGTGGAGGTATTGATCAAGTCCATGATCTTAGAAAAGTTAGATATGGTAAGATAATTATCAATTCTGATGCTGATCCAGATGGCAATGCTATAGCTATCTCACTCTTAGGTGGATTTGCAACTCATATGAGTTATCTAATTAGAGCTGGACTCGTATATGTACTTATGACTCCACTTTACCTAGATACTAGAACTAATACATACTATTATCAAGGTGAGGAATCTAAAGTTGACTTTGGTAGTGGATGTATAATTCGATTCAAAGGTTTAGGTGAGTTTAATGCATCTCAGTTTAAGGATTTTGCATTCAATCCAGATAAACGTAAGTTGATTAAGATAACTGAAGATAATCTAGAGGATGCACTTGACTTAATGAGGTATACTGGACCTAAGAAAGATCTTATGGAGTCAGTAGGTTATATAGCTCCTGAGATAACTGAGGATACATTAGGCTCTATTAAACTTGAGTCAGCAATCGATGATTAAATATTAATTTATATGTCAAAGATATTAGTTGCTCATGATAGAGAGTCAGATACCAGTGAGGTATATAATGAAGTAGTTAAGGATACTATAACTGACTTTGGATTTAATTCTAAAGGTAATGAGTTCTTATTTGATAAGAATGGCTCATCTAAGGATATTATATGTACTAAGTTAGCTATAGATACCTGCCTACCTACGTCATATGTAGATGTAGATAAGGAGTTGAGTAACATAAATCGACTCCTTATATTTGCTAAGTGTACTGACTATAATAGGATTAAGGATTCCTACCTTAACTTACTTAAATCCAAATTTAAGAAAGTTAGTAATCCATCAAATATTATTGTAGTTTCTACAAATAAAGTTAAGTTAAATGGAAAGTAAGTCAATATATCAGTTTACTAAGGAAGGTTATACTCAATATGGTGAGTATGTAGATAATAGTCGACATATACCACTCATATTTGATGGACTTAAACCTTCTTATCGTAGAACTATCTATGGAGCTCTACAGTTATGTGGACCTAAGAATAAGTTAATTAAGGTTAGTCAGCTATCAGGTTATGTAATAGGTAATCTTCATCCTCATGGAACTAGCTCAATTGAGGGAGTTATTGGTGAATTAGTACATGCAGGTATATTCGAAGGTCAAGGATCCTTTGGTGGAGCTACTATAATGGGTGATAGATTTGATATGGCTGCAGCTAGATATCCTTCAGTTAGGATGAATCCTCACTGGATGAAGATATTCTCTGAGTTACTTCCCTATGTAGAATGGGAAGATAGCTATATCGGAGTCAAGATGCCATCTTACCTACCTACACCAATTCCACTTACCTTTCTTACGGGGAGCTTGGGAATAGGTTTTGGTGTATCTGCATTAATTCCTAACTTTGGAGTTAAATCACTTATTGAGGCATTCAAATCAGATGACCCATATAAGTTATATCCTAACTATAAGGATATTACCTTTGACTATGATAGATCTGGATTTGAGGATTTATGGAATAAAGGTTATTCGACTATAACTTATATACCTAAGATTTATCGAGGTAGCTCAGATGACTGTGGTGATGGTATCTATATTGAGTCTGATCCTGAGTTCTTAGTTCCTAATCTTGACCTTATTAAGGAGAAAGTATCTCAGGATAGGTTATTCATTAGAGATGAGTCATCAGGTGAGCATAATAAGTTATTCATAGGTAAGTACCCATCTATACATGAGGATATGAATTACTATTATAGCTGGTTAGTTAATAATAATTTCATATCTGAAATGTATCGACTCTATGTAACTGATGGTAAGACTACTAGACTTATCTCACTTAAACTCTGGATTAAATTCTTATATGAAAGGTATCTAGGGTACATAAATAAGATGAAGGAGTCTAAGATATCTAAACTCCAGTATGAAGTAGAGGTACTTAAACTCTTACCTCAGGTAGGTAAGTATATCCAAGATAACTCAATGAAGGTGAATGAGTCCGATGTAATATCTCATTTCAGTAATTATGATAAATCACTAGTTAAGGCATGCTTGGGTAAGCCTATTCGTAAGTTGATGAAGTCAGATTATGAGAATGAGATAAATGGACTCAACTCACAGATAGATAAGATAAACTCAATTAATCCAGATAAGTATGTATCTGACATACTTGATGAAATGACTAAATAGCTATATTAAATGAAAATTGGTAGCTTAAATGTTAATGGAATCAGGGCATTTGGTACTTCAAGGTATCCAGGTGCACCTGAGTTCTTTGATTATGTAGGACCTGACTGTTTATGCCTACAGGAAGTAAAAGGTGATACTCAGAGACTCAAGGAGTCACTTAAGAGTATCCTAAATAAAGCTCACTATACAGCTTATGTAGCTCCATCCCTAGGTAAGTCAGGTTACTCAGGTGTAGGTTTACTTCTTAAGCCTTCACTAACTGATGTTAAGTATGAAGTTAAGTCAGTAGAACTCTCTGACTTCCTACATAACTATGATTTCTATACCCCTGATTTACATAACTCACTTAAGTATTATGGGTCAGGTAGAATAATTCAGTATGAGTCAGATACTAAGATAATTATCTCAGTATATGTACTTAACTCTGGAGGTAAGGATAACTTACGTCAATATTGGGATAAGTTATTCAATGACTATCTAACTGACTTAGTAAAGTCAAATAAGAGTAAGGATATCTATATCTTAGGTGACTTTAATGTATGCCATAAGTCAATAGATATGTGGAACTGGGATAAAGCTCTAAATACCTCACCTGGATTGATGCAGTTCGAGATAGATGGATTTGATAGATTACTTGAATCAACTAAACTAACTGACTCATTTAGGTTCCTTCATCCAGATGAACGTAAGTATAGTTGGTCAGCTCCGAGAGTACCATTATCTAAGGGATGGAGATTAGACTATGCTCTAGTCTCAGATATGAGTAAGGTTATATCATCTAATATTGATTCTACGGTTAGATGTAGTGACCATTTATATATTCAACTAGAAGTAAAAGATTAAATTAGTTATGAGGAAGTACATTACATTAATATTACTTTATCTAATTGGAGTATTATTAATACCTGAGATTGTATTTAGTTATTTCTCAAAATTAGATGAGTCTAAACTAGAAGCTAAGTCACTAGAGAATGTAGTTATAGATAATCATACGTATAAAATTATAATAGTCAAGGATTCAGATAGGAAGGAGTATAAGTTAGTCCATGACCCTGAATGTGAGACTAAGGATATAGTTAATAAGTTAGACTCAGTAGCTATAAGTAGAGACTAAGGTAAGAGTGATAGAGCCTTTATTGGACCTCTACACCTTTAAGGTGTAAGTAAGAGAAACAGAATAAAATTAATAATATGAAACCTAAAGAGTATATCTTAAAGTTTAAACTAGATAAGGGATTGACTCGTGATAAAGTTAATTCCTTTATGAAGGAGTTAGGTAACGAGTTCAAGGAATTAGTTCCTATTAGAATGCCTAAGCAATCTATGGGTAACGTAACTCAGGCTGATTATAATAAATTTCAGCATGTAGTTACTGAGATTAAGTCCAAGTGGGATGGAGTAAATAAAAAGATTCCTGGATCTCTTACTGACCATCAGTGGAATTTCTTCTTCGCATATTATATACTCCCAATTAGGAATAAGTTATTTCCTAATATGGAAAATAAGTATAAAGAGATAGAGTTTGAGAAGTCAATCAAAGCTAAGATGTCTCATCTTGAGGAAATAACTGAAGATGAGTTAGCTAAGATTAAGAATCCATATCTGCATGCTAAGGTACAGTATTACCTAGAGGAATTACATGCAGGTATATATGCAGGTGTACTTGATTAGAAGTTATCGATAACATATCCTAGATGTAAATAAAGTAAGGTAGTTCTAGGGATACCGTAATTCACATTTATTAATTTTTAAAGTTTAAAATTATGTCAAGTTTAGGTAATTTGAATGACAACCCTGAGTTAGCTAAGTGGCTTGATAGCCTTCGTAAGGATGTAGAAGCTAAGAAGGAAGCTAAGGCAGCTCGAGGAAGTGAAGGTGGAGATCAGTCTCAACGTCAGGCTCGACTCCCATTGATCAACATGGGTAAGAAGATGAGTCAGGTTAAGGATAAGACATATCCTGAGCAACAAGGTACCATCACCTTACTCCCAGTTAGTTACAAAGGTAATCGTACAGTAGAGATCAATCGGTACTTTAGTGTATGGGCACCTACTGATGATAACTGGAGTGCATCTTATCAGTACCTTATCTTACCTGAGGAATATTATCCTGAGGGTGAGGTACGTGAGAAGATTATCAATGCACGTAAGGTATGTGCTGAGTTCATCAAGAGTCATCCTAATGATGCATGGAAGTCAGTTAAGCGTAAGTCAGCTACTCTCATCCTAGGTTATGTACTGAATCACCGTAATACTAAAGGTGACGTAGTAGTATCTAACCTTTATGGTGATGGTGAGTTGCATGAGCATAAGAACTTCCCTGCATTGATTGTATTCCCTAATGCTAAGGTGAATACAGCTATTCAGGATGACCTCGATAAGAAGCCTGATTTTGTACCTTATGCAGTAGGATGTTACTCTGATAAACCTCTAGCTGAACGTCAGGGATTCATGACAGTGAAATTCACTGACTCAGTAGGTGGAGGGTTTGGATACGATGTCAGTGTAAGTACTGACTTAGTCAATCCTATTGTAATGCCTGATGGTCTATTCAATGGTAAGGAGATCAATTGGGACGATGAGTACATTAAGTTACTCAGTACTACTGACCCGATTAAGAGGTTCATGAACTGGAGACAGTATGATCCTGAGGTCGAGGGTAAGTATTATACTGATGAGTCACTTAAGAGACTTGATACAGCCATCGATTTTATTAAATCAAAGTAAGTGAAATTAAGAACTAAGGAGATTAGGAAGTATGAGAAGTCACTATAATATTATTTTATGGGATGGATCATACTTCCTATATCGTAATCAATCAATAGGGAGAGGTAAGTTATCAGTTAATGGATTAGCTAAGTCACTTATCCAATCCCTAGTTAAGTTAGTACGTGATAGTCCATATACTTTCGATACTGCATTCCTATGCTTTGATAAGAAACCTTATTGGAGAACTAGGCAATTAGGTGGAAAGTATAAGGACTCACGTGAGTGTTATACAGATGAAGATATAATAAATGAACGTAAACATGTAGATACTTTAATTGGTGAGGAAAGGAATAAGGCTGAGAAATGGTTAGCTCATATGATTCAGTCTAAGCATGACTTAGATGTAAGGACTGAGGCTATAAAGTTACTAAAGAAAGCATTACCTACCTGTGGTATTCAAGTTCTATTGTATCCAGGTTATGAAGCTGATGACCTAGCTAGAATAGTACGTGAGTTATACTCAGATAAATACTCTATCTTACTTATGTCAATTGATTCAGACTGGCTAGGTATGGTAAGTCATAATGTAGATTTCCTAAGATGTAGACATCATAATATCTTTGACTTCTATGATACTGAGACTATTAAGTCAAGTCCTGATTATATTGAAATGAAAGATGAGGGACTTGAGGAGATGGGTATTAAGTGGTACCTAGAGATTAAGGAAGCTATGGGAGTTGGACATAATGACATGAGGAATTGTGTAACTGACCCAATAACGATAGGTGAAATAGTAGCTAACTGGGATGACCTAGATAGACTTAAAGACTTATATAACTTCGATTCCGATACATTTAAACGTCAGATAAATACGTTTGACTTTAAGAAGTTTCCTGACTATGATAAAATCTCATATAATATCTCATCTATTAAGTATGATATAGTATCACCTCAAAACTTTAACTTATATCAATATGGTATAGGTATAAACTTCCACTACTATAAATCACTATATGACCGTATTTGTAATTATAGATTGCTCCAAGTTATCTGAGAGTAATTTAAAGTTACTTTCAAGTAGCTTATTTTCATTCACTAAGTCATTCTATAAAGGAATCGATATATTTCCAGTAACTTTAGGTCTTAAAGTCACTTTTATCTTTATAAATAAGAGTGACTTACTCGATAATACTATATCTAATATAGTAAATAATGAGTTACCTTATGACTCAGAAATTGATTACTGTATTATATCAGACTCATCTAAGAATAAGCTTATTAATAGTGTAAATTTCATATATAATAAGCTCAAACCTAATGAGGATGACTGGATTACATTTAAGGATATGTCAGTGGATTGGGATATTAACTCATTTGAGAAGTTATCTGAGTTAAATATTCTTAGTAAGTCAGTATGTTCTACTAAGATATTTGACTTAGAACTTAATAGAATTCATAACTTAAAATAATATCTATATGCATAACTTCTATATTATCACTGCATGTTATAACTATAAGGAGGTATTTCAGAGATATGTTCATTCATTCTATTCCTCATTCATAGAGGCTAAGAATAAACTTGGACTTGAGAAACTACCTATATTTAATATATACTTAGTTGATGATGACCCTACCATACCTGATTACTTTATTTCAGATATAGTATACAGATACGTTCATACTATGGGTGACTTTGAAAATATAAAGTTCCATATCTTACGTAATGGTAAGAATATGGGAGTAACTTATAGTAGGAATAAGGCAGTTCATGAGGTACTAAGTAATGGTGCATGGGACTCTGATTTCTTACTTCACTTCGATGTAGATGACGTATGGACTAATGACTCAGTTGAGAGACTTACTGAATTCATTAATTCAGAACCTAATAATGACTTATATTTCTCTACTCATGAATTAGATACTTCAGAGAAGTTAAAGACTTCAAATCAGGTAAACTATGCTCATATTAATCTACCTGAGTCAATGACCTTAGATAGATTTACTTCCTACTGTCCAATGCCTGAGTCAATATATCTATGGAGGATCGACTTAGTTAAATCAATATGGAATGAATTCGGATGCTTATGGTATATGGATGGAAGTGGATGTAAGTTATTCTCAGAGGATATAATGTTCTTACTTCACTATAATCATACTATAGTAAGATTTAATGGATCGCTATGTAAGGCTGATTATAGGCATGGTAACTATACCCGTGACTTCAGGAATGTAATATATCATAATAAACCATCATTTAGGGTTTTAGCTATATTACGTCAAATACAGATAAAGAGATTAGGTAGAGAGAACTTATCTAAAGATTTATTAGATTATGTAGATCATCTATCATATATGACACTACCAACTAACTATGATAAGTTAAATGAAAATTGCTATAATATCTGACTTACATGTATCTACTAGAATGATTGGTCCAGTCAGTGTACTGGACCAATCTATCCATCTTAGTAAGAAGTTAGTTAGCTACTGTAAGGATAACTCAATTAATACCTTATTTATAGCTGGAGATATAATAGATAAGGCTATGGATAGACCTGAGGTTATGTTTACAGTAAAGGATATGTTCAAGTTATTCTCTGAGTCATTTGATAATGTATATTATATCCTAGGTCAGCATGATACTTCTACCACTATGAACTCAGAGGTATCAATTACTGACTCAATAGTTAATATACTTGACTATCCTAATGTCCACTATATGAATGGAAAGTTACTTGAGTTAGGTAACTGCCTTATTGGATTCCATGACTTCTCACGTCACCCTAAATATCCATTTGATAAGAGAGTAAATCTATACATAACTCACTTCACTATCTCTACTTTATTCGGTCAGTCCATAGATAACTCTAAGTTTGACTTAATGATAGCTGGAGATATCCATAAGCCTACTCAGATAGGAAATGAAGTAGCTATAGGTTCATTTCAACAACAGTCATATTATAGGGATGATGAGTCAAATAATGTAGTAATATATGATACTGAGTCAGGAACTTATAGTAGGATTAATATAGGTGGAGGTATACTAATAAGGTCATCTCAAGATAAGTCTGGACTTATAGATGGAGTATTCTATGTATATAAACGTAGACCTCAAACTAACTCAATTAATCCATTAATCTCTAAGTTTAAAGATGATACTTATCTTACTATAGTGAATAAGGTATCTGAGTTCATGGAGAGTAATGGATTAAGTGAACTTAATGATGAGATTAAGTCCAAACTTAAGGATACTTCAGACTTCTCTACTAATTTTGAGTTGACCTATTTTAAGGTACATAACTTTAGAAAGATACGTGATTTTGAGGTAAACTTTGATAGTGGAGATAAGATATTACTCACTGGAGATAATGGATCTGGTAAGTCTACTTTCTTAATATCTTTATATTACTCAATAACAGGTGAGGTTACTTGGAATACAGTAATAGGTCATTTTGATTCTGAGGTATGGACTGAGGTAGGAATATTATATCAAGGTAATAACTATAAGTTACGGAGAGGTTCTGGTAATCAGAGCTTATCTATAAATGGAACTGAAGTAGTATACAAGAATAGGAATGATTTTACTAATATAGTTAGGTCTAATCTTCCATTTATAACTGACATTAGTATACTATTTCAGAAACCTGAGGTAGGTAACTTATTTGAGCATACTACAGCTAATTCTAAGCTAGGTTTAGTTTCTAAGATATATCATTTAGAATACCTTGATAATTTATGTCAAGTAGGAACTGAGATAAAGAAGTCAGAGATAAATAAACTAAATCAGTATAAAGTACAGTTAAAGACTCAGGAGTCACAATTAGATGATTTAAATAAGAAATTATCTGAGATACCTGAATTTAATAAAACTATACTTGGATATGAATTATTCTATAATACTGAGATATCTAGACTCACTAAACTTAAAGAGGATGCAGATAAATATAGATCTGAATCAGATGCAGTACTTAAACTCAGTGTAGAGTTATCTACATACAATGCAATATTATCTAAGGCTAAGTCAGATATAGATAGTATTAACTTAGATGAAATAAAGTCACTATCTGATTCACTCAATAAACGTAATAAATTAGATAATGATATAGCTAAATTTAATAAGGAGATATCTGAGTTAACTAATTTGATAAAGAAGAATACTGAGGAACTTAATTCAATTAAGTCAGGTAAGTGTCCTAGGTGTAATCAAAGTTGGGTATCTGAGTCAGCTAAGTCTGAGATTACTAAGTTAGAAAATTCGATAAATGACTCTAATAGACTTATCATTACTGCAACTAATAATAGAGATAAGTACATTAGGGAGTTAGATGACTTTGAATCTAAGGAGTATTACTCAGCTAAGTTGACTAAACTTAACTCATTACTTGAGGTAAGTAATAGTATGGTAAAGTCAGCAACTAAGAAGATTGATGAGTTGAATAAGAAGATATCTCAACATAAGGTACCTAAATTCGCTGAGTTTACTGAGAATGACTTGAAATCCCTATTAGATTCAAAGGATAAGTTAGCACTAATTGAGAAGTATAAGTCAATAAATAGTGACATATCTAAGATAAACTCAGAAATCTCAGTTACTAAGTCATTAATTTCATCTAGTGAATCTAAGGTAACTGATATTTCTAATTATGTATGGTATGTATGTAAATCAGGTCCAATTTATAAAGATATCTTAGATAGCTTATGTGAATCATGGAGTAATGATAATGTAAAGTTCTCAGTATATGAAGGTAAGTGGAGAGGTCAGGATTATCTCGACTTAAAGATATCTTATCTCAAAGGTACTAACTGGCAGGATTACTCAGAGTCTAGTTCAGGTGAGAAGAGTTATATGGACATAATGTTCATTAAGTCAGTCACTGCTAACTCAGGTATGCTTATCTTAGATGAGTTCCTACGTCATATGAGTAATAGAGTAACTGAGTTAGCTCTTGATGAAATTAGATCTATGAATAATAAGTTATTTATACTATCTAGTTTCAATCCAAATCTATACTTTGCTAATAAGTATATAAGAGCTCAGTATATCCCTGAGTCAGATGAATGTAAGTTAACTATGTCTTAGGTCTATAGAGCCTTTATTGGACCTTTAGACCTTTAAGGTGTAAGTAAGTAAAGGAAAGAATATGAAGGTATTTGTATTTCTAGAAAGAGTGGATAACTCATATAATGTAGGATTACTCAGTGAAGATGAGCCATTGAGTAAACTGAAGGAGTTGAAACATATTGGAGCTATTCAGTTACGTGACTTGATAAATAATATACCAACTGAATGTATATTTGTAGGTATAGAGTTACGTAAAGAAGTTCTGTCCCCATTCCTACATGAGTTATGTAAGAATAAACTTAATCTCCCAGATAAGTTGGAGTTCCATTGGGTACCTCCATATAAGTTACCATTAGATGATGTATTTTGGATATACAATTATGGTATGTTCAATGATAATGCCTATGGTAACAAACTCCAATTAATGATTAAAGATCTAAATTTAGTAAGTAAAACTGAGGGAACTGACTGTCACTTATATGATATAGCTCAGGTTTACTTTACTTTAATTGGTAACTTTGATAAATTAAATAACTAATATTAATAATTATGACTAAAGAAGTAGAAATGAACAGTAAGAAGGTAACTTTCTCACTCAGTCCAGTAGATCGTAGTTTCATCTCAAATCTTATACCTAAGACAGGTAATGTGAGTGAGATTATTCAGTATAAAGGTTTCACTGAGGAACTCAAGTTCACAGATAAAGAACTTAAGATTATTAAGTCCTTCGATCAGATTCATAATAAGGATAATAGAGATAAGGCTATCAATGAGTGGTATCACACCAATGCAGATATTGAACTCAGTGAGGAATTGACTTCATTTATTATCACTCAACTTAAGAGTCTTAATGAAAGTCATGGTATTAGTCTTGATGACCCTATCCATGTATTTGAGGAATTTGATGTTAAATAATGAATTTAGATAACTTTAAGTTAGCTGACTCACCTCAGACATGGATATTATTAGGACTTTCAGGTACTGGTAAGACATGCCTTGCAGGTGACGTTAAGTCAATGGGAGGTCAACGTATAACTACTTTTAATAAGTGGTTACTTGATAATAGATTCGGTGATGGAGTACCTAGTAACTTATCATTAGTGAAGGACTCTATCATGTATCTAGTTCACATACATCACTGGACTCAGGGACTAACTTTCCCTGAACCTCTATGTATTGAGAGATGTATAATAGATCAATATTTCTACTTAACTCAGTTAGCTGGGTACAGTCAGACTAAGGATGAAGTCAAGGATATGAATCATATTATTGACTTATACCTTAAGTATTCTACTGCATTTGGTAAGCGTGAGTTAAATATAGTTGATATATGGAATCTTGATAGAAATTGGATAAAACATAATCTAGATGAGTCTGAATCAAGACGTAACTTTATCCCTGATGAAGATACATACCTTAGAGTGCAAGGTGAATATAAGGACTGGTATTTCAGTAAACTTAATGAATTTACCATACCTTATAAGTATTATAAGATAGTAGTTAAGGATGTACTTACTGACTTCACTCCAGAAATTAGACGTGAGTGGATAAGTAAGTATATATTTAATAGTAAAGTAAAATGGAGTCCAAACTAACTTATTATTCATTATTCTCTCGACTTAAGTTCGTGACTCGATTTAGTGGAGAAAATCTTATTCAACCTGAGAGATTAGAGTCACATATCTTAGAGATGATAGGTCTATCTATGGACTTATGGTATAAATTTAAGGATTTTGATCTTAATAAATCAATATACCTTATCTGTATACATGACATAGATGAGACAGTAACTGTTGATATACCGAGACCTTTCAAGTACTTTAGTGATAAGTTTAGGAAGTTACTCAATAAGACTACTCATGATTACCTAGTTAGTGAGGGATTTGATGAGGAATTCGTAAATGATGTACAGTCAGCTAAGTCTCAAGGTAAGGAAGGTAAGATAGTATCCTTAGTTGATATCTATCAGGTAGTTAAGAAACTTAAACGTGAGGTAGCTTTAGGAAATTCTCTAGCTAAATATAAGCTAACTGAGTCGAATAGGTACCTTAATGAAATGATAAGTAAGAACTCTGATTTGAAGAATTACTTACAATATTTAGATTCTATTGATGAGTTAAACTAGTTTAATAATATAATATGTCAGTTAAATCAAAATCAAAGTCAGCTGAGAATAAGGAAGCTGAGGTAAAGAACTTTAAAGTAAACATAGTTGGAGCTGGATTCGTAGGTCTGACTCTAGCTGAGGTATTATCTAGACTTGATCAAGTTGAGAAAGTCAATGTAATTGATGTAGATGAGAATAAACTTAAGTGCATCAAGGAAGGTAATATTCCAGTAAATGAACCTGGAGTAGAACTCAAGTCACCTAAGATTACTTTCTCATCGAAGTACACTAACTCAGTATCTGACACATTCTTTGTATGTGTAGGAACTCCAGATATGGGTAATGGTACTCAGAATCTAGATTATCTCAAGTCAGCAATTGAGTCAATCCTATCCATTTATGCAGGTAAGAAGGCTAAGCCTACTATCATCATCAAATCAACTACACTCCCGAGTAATATAGCTTATCTAGCTAATTGGATTGGTAATAGAGCTACTCTATATACTAACCCTGAGTTCCTAGCTGAAGGTAAGGCAGTTGATGACCTCATGCATCAACATACTCTTATCTGTGGATGCCTAGGTATTACTGAGGATATGATGAAGTGTACTGTATTCTTTAGGGACCTATTTAAGGGTACATATGCTGAGGGTGCAGTTCATTGCATTAACCTGTATGAAGCTATGGTATGTAAGTACTTCCTTAACTCATATAAGGCTATGAAGTTGGATTTCATCAATGAGTTCAATACCTACTGTGACTCAAATAATCTCAGCTTCAACTCAGTTATCCATGCAGTAGGAAATGACCCTGTATTGGGTAAGGGATTTGATAAACCTGGAATTGGATTTGGAGGTTCATGCTTCCCTAAGGATACTAATGCTATCGGTACTCAGATCCAGTTCATTAAGATTATCCATGACCTTAATGAGACTAGAATAGCTACATTTGCAGCTAATCTCAGTAACTACATTAATGCTAATAAAGTAAAGAATATCCTATTCATCGGTAAGTCATTTAAGGTAGGAACTAATGATACTCGTGAGTCAGTATCAGTTAAGGTAGCTAACTTACTCGCTGAAGATAAGATTGAAGTTAAGTTCTTTGATACACTGCCTGAGCTCAGTGACTTCACCTTAGATGAGGTTATGTCAAAGTTACCTAATATCCAACTTATTGTGATATTCAATCAGGTACCTGAGTTGGATAAGATTAAGTCAGCTATCCTTGACTTAGGAAATAAAGTTAAATGTCAGGTAATTGACACTAGAAAGTAATAAGTATGAAGATTAAATTTTTTCGTTAACTATCCAATTAGATTTGGAGGTTACTTCTTAGTTCCAGATAAGAATGGTGAGTGTGAGCTACCTCACCAAATCTCAGGTCCCAGTAATCTTAGAGAATTACTGAAGAGATACGTCAATGTAGTTGGACTTATCGATGAAAGTGAGTCACCTGAGTCTACTGGAGATAATGGACCTAAGGAACCTAAGGTAGATGAGAATCCAGATAATTCACCTAAGGATACTGATGATAATGGACCTGAGGTAGATGAAAATCCAGATAATTCACCTAAGGATACTGACGATAAGGGACCTAAGGTAGATGAGAATCCAGATGAGTCACCTGAAGATAAAGGACCTAAGGAACCTGAGGTAGATGAGAATCCAGATAATTCACCTAAGGATACTGATGATGAAGGACCTAAGGTAGATGAGAATCAAGATGAGTCACCTGAAGATAAAGGACCTGAGGTAGATGGAGGTGAGTCATCTGATTCACCTGAGGATACTGACGATAAGGGACCTAAGGTAGATGAGAATCCAGATGAGTCACCTGAGGTAACTGAGGATAAGTCAGAAGATAACTCTGAGTCAACTGATGGATCCGACAATAAAGAGGCTTAATCGGACCTCTAAACCTTTAAGTTGAAGATGGGGAGGTTAAGTTTAGTTTAATCTCCCCATATTATATTTTAATCAAAATGAAGATATCATCAGAGAAAGTTAATAAAGTCATAGTAGAAGCTTTAACTAATAGAACTCTATACAATTCAGTTAAAGCTAACTATGAGGGATTTGATCTATTCTATAGATCAAGTGATAATTGTGAGTCACTAACTGCATATAAGGGACTTATTGACTACATAAATGCAACTGAGTTTAATGACTTTAACTCGATTGAAGTCACTAATAAGTTACGTAACCTTAATGTAGCTGAAGGTACCCTATCTGACTTACTGAACAATCTAGACTATCTTAGGTCAGTTAATGCTGAGAAACTAATATCAGCTGAATCTATGAGTCTACTGAAACAGATATTCTTCTCAGGTCATTTCAGTGTAGTTAATGGAAAGTCAGATGAGGAGATATTTAATTACTGTCATAAAATAGACTGGATTGATAGTGTAATAGATCCTAGATTTAAGATAGAGAATATATCTTCATCGGAGTTTGATACAGCTGAGATAGCTGCATTACTATCTCCAACTAACTCCATTAAGAGTTCGATGCCATTCATTAATGAATCAAGTCCTAATGGAGGATTCTTCCCTAATGAGTTAATAACTGTATCAGCAGCTCCAGGTACAGGTAAGACTCAATACTGTTTTACTGAGGCATTGAATTTCATACGTCAAGGTAAGAAAATAATGTATATAGCATTAGGTGATATGGTCAATTATATGATTACCATACGTTTGATGTGTATGTATGCTAAAATATCACCTAAGAAAGCTTATTTAGACCTTGAAGGTGAGTTGGATAAGTTTAGGTCAGTACAAGAGATAATAGATGGATTCAACTTTGTATGTCTAGACTCAGGAACTGTTAGTTCTAAGGATGTATTTAACTTCCTATCAGTCAAAGCTATGGGAGATGATCCATATGATGTATATATGGTTGACTATGATGGTAACTTTGCACCTGAGTCAGAGTCAATGTATCAAGGTGGAGGTACTACATATGATAGAGCTATTAATGTATGTAGAAACTTTAATAAGTTAGGATTTATCCTAAGTCAGCCTAAGTTAGGATATTATGGAGCTGAGTCACTAGGTATTGAATGTCTAGCTGAATCTTCACGTAAACAACAAATTACTGATACTATTGTTACATTTGGTATACGTCAGGGATGTGATAATAAATGTGGATTAGCTCAGATAGTTAAAGGTAGAAATAGAAATGTGATATTTAGAGTTCCATGGGCTCAGGCTGAGTCAGGTCAATTAGTTCAGATAGATCAGGATATGTATGCTGAGTTAACTGGAGATAATGGTAAGATTGATTTGATTTTAAATGATGCTGGAGGTATTGACTTACCATCAGAGTACCTAGATGCACCTGACTCTAATGTTGATAAAGATAACTAAATGAAAACTATATTAAAGAATGACCCTAAATGTATAAAATTACTATTTGAGGTAGAGGATAGGATACCTTCAGTTAACCAATTATATTTAGTTAATAGGAAGACTGGAGGTCTATACCGTAACCCTAAGGCTACTAAGGTATATCAGGAGGTACAGAAACAGATAACTTTATCTGGAATAATTGACTATATGCCTAAGTTCATGGAGGGTCATAGATGGTATAAAACTTCATATCAATTTATAGTTAGGTTTGGATTGGATACTAGGGATCTATCCAATATGTTAAAGTTAGTTGAGGATGCAATCCATAGGAAGTTAGGGATTGATGACTCAGCTGTAGTTGAAATAGATTGTGTCAAGTCACAGTTTAATGCATGGCATCATAATGAATTCATAGTATTTCAAATTGAGCCATCTGACTTTGATCCAATGTTCTTTGAGAAATCTGATAAAAGTGAATAATCATGAATACAACTCAGATAGTTACTAAGTTTAATTTAAAGGATAATATAGACTATAACGATTTATCTAAAAGGATAAATGAGTTTCTAGCTGGAGATAGTGATAGTAAGATTGATACACTCATTGAATTACTTGAAACTGTAATCGAGTTAGATTGGAGTCTATATCAATATAATGAAATGCTTCAGGTTAAGACGTACTCTGAGTTATATTCAATGATTATGTCTACCTATGCATTAAATCCTAAGTTAGGTAAGGTACCAAATAATCTCATTCAACTCGATATTAAGTTACGTAGAATGACTGATACTGAGAAAGTTGAGAGTGAGGTGAATAAGGTATTTATACCTATGATACTTGAACTTTTACTAAAGTTTAACCTAGATATTCAGTTACTTAAGATAATTGACGTAATCTTAATAGCTAGGAAAGTATGCATAAAGTACCATAAGAAAGTAAAACTTACCTTAGAGAATGAGGCATTTGATAAACTCAAGAGTAAGTATCCTAAGGAGATAGCTTACTTTGGATTCCGTAAGAAATTTACTGAGGATGAACTAAAAGATAGGTATCATAAATTAGTACTTAAAGCTCACCCTGATAGAGGTGGATCTCAAGATGAGTTTATTAAAGTTAGAACATATTATAAGACATTATCTAAGATATTTAACTGATGACTGAGTCTAGATATAGAGAAATAAGAGATATGGACTTAACTGAGTTCATGAAACTAAGTAACTATGAGTTTGATGAATTCATAGAATATGAATCAGTGTATCATCCATCACATGAATACGCTACTTCAATTAAGTTCTTAGATATGTTGAATAAGATAAATGAAGATAAGGAATTAATTATTAGATAATTATGTTTGGATTTACTGGAAGTATGGACTTAGTGACTGTAGGTCAGGGACTTAAGTCACTTAAGAGTATAGCCGAGTCAGATAAGCCATCAATAGGACTATATAGGGATAAAAGTGAATACAAGTTCACTGCAGTACCTGTAGCTAAGTCAAATATAGTTATGGTATTAATCCATAATGATGAGGATAGAGATGACCATAGTAAGAATATTATGATTGAGTGTACTCCAGATCAGGAGTTCATTCTTATGGATGGATCAATATGTCCAGCATATAAACTTAAAGGTAAGAAAATGACTTCAATAGCTCTTAATGAAGTATACTGCCTAGGTGTATACCCACATAACCCTGAGTTAGTATATCAGTTACGTAAGGCTCAGTTTAATGACCACTCAACTGCATTCATTAATGGGATTGAGGTATCAATTAGGAATCTATGATATATACTTCAGACTATGATATGGTAGAAGTTCCTGAGCTAAGTAAGTTTACTCTAGATCCATGGGGAGGTAAAGTTAAATTACCATATGCTACTGAGTTACTCCCATCTAGAAAGTCATTCCTACTATTGACTAAAGGAATATATAATGATGGTAGATTCATGAGAGTTTATAACCATGAGTTATTTCAACGTGACCCAGAGGTTGTGGCTGATGGACTCAGTAAACTAGCTAATGGTAATGATATATTACTTATTTCATCCCATAGTATAATTAGGAACTGCATTAATTACTACTTTACTCATAACTATATTAAATGTCAAGAGTATGGAGGTAAAGTATTGTCAGATAGAGATTGGTTAACTCAGCTTAGTGGAGAAGCTGATAATAATTGTGATTTATGCCCAGATTAAACATCAATTTATGTACCTATGATAGATTCATACCGTACATTAAATGCCTAAAGTCGGTAAAACCTATATTAGGTGAGGGAGTTAATTTACATATAGGTATAGATACTAAGTTACCTAAATGGAAGATTAACTTAAAGACTAAATTGACTGAATATATATTAGGTGATAAACTCAAATATTACTATACAATATGTCCAGCTAGGGATTGTATTGGTGAGAGTAGAGATTTCCTAATTCGTACTTATGAGTCTAAGTTATTTATGAACTTAGATGACGATGACTTACTTGATTCAGTCGGACTAAAGAAGTTACTAGAGTTAGCTAAAGAGAATCCAGCTGAAATATATAACTTTAACCTATATCCGACTGAGAGTAAGTATAAGGACTGGAATGAATGTATAAAGTATAAAGCTAAAGAATTTATCCCAGGTAGATGGTTTGACTTTACTAGACCTTTACCCAGTGTTACATCTAAGAATCTTAAGTCAGGTCCATCAATAGGTCAGAATACCCTATTTAGTAGAGATCAATATCTTAAGTTACCCATAGAATATAGGTATAGTAAGAAATGGATAGATGACTTTATACCAAATACAGTAATGTATCTTGATGCACTATCTATATCTAGTTTCCCTAATGTAAGGGTAATAGTTAGGAATAGAGGTAAACATAGCTTAGGTCTAGACTTTAGCTATGGTAAGGTAATTGACCTAATTGACTCACTAAATATAGTACATGACTATATTTATACCAGATTTAGTGATGACAAAGAGTTAGCTTACTCAATATGGTATACTATGTACTATAATCTTAGATTATATCATTCTAATAAGTCAGGTAACGAGTTGGGTAAACTATTAGATCTATATTTTAGTAAATTAATATAAACATATATGAGAAAGTTCAGTAATTTTGTAGCTGTATTATTCATCCTATCTTTAATGATTGGACTTACTAGTGGATGCCTATGGTTAATGATGGTCTATATGTCATTTAACTGGGTAAAGTATCTAACTATAGGTTCAGGTGTAGTATTCTTCATAACTGCATTATATCTTATCTTCACTCCAGTTCAGAGTGAAGATGAGTCAGACAATAAGTAAGGTAAAATGGATAGAGTAATAGCATTTATAGCTAATCCTTACACTACTAATATTAATGCTCTTAATAAGGTATTAAATAAGTATAAGGAATTAGATGAGATAGTATTATTTGATAATGGATGTAAGTTATTTGACTTAAATAATATTACATCAGATAGGTTTCAAGTAACTACCTTATCAACTGAAATTCAGGTGCCATTTGATAGAGTATTACGTCAGATATTCTCCTATGTCCATCAGACTAGATCTGAGGGTACTCTAGTCTTACTTGATGTATCTGACTCAATACCTGACTCTGACTTATGGTTAGATTACTGTGATAATGGTCATTCGACTAAGATAGTTAAGTCAGATATGGAGTTATATAAAGATGGAAGTAAGTTCTATCAACATATCAGATTTAATGCATCTCCATTCAACTTCATACCAATTATAGATATCAGTAACCTACCTGATTTATTAACTTCACGTACTTCAGGTCAGTTCCTAAATAAGTTAATGAACTATGATTACAATAGTTATATTAACTTTGGAAGTGATGAATGGAGTAAGTATAAGTTTATCGGATCAGTACCTGACCTAATTCAGTTAAATCAGTGGATTGGAGTATCTTGGTTACTTGAGTTAGAGACTAACTTATCAATCGAGTCACGTAAAGTATTAGATTATATAAATAATTATGAGTTATCTAAACTTAGAGAAGATATAGATACACTCAAGCTAGAGTTGAATAAATATAAAGATAAGTATAAAGATAAATAATTATGTATAGAATATTAACTTACGGAGAAGGTAACTTACTCCGTGACGTCAGGTTTATTGAGAGTGATAACCTGACTTATAGTCAGTTAAATGAGGCATTTAATACTAATGTCAAGTCACTCATTGAGTTCTTCTATGTAATGGATAAGAATGGACTCAGTGTGATTATAGATACCAATTGGGATAAAGCTCCAATGACTAAGGAGGAGTATATTGGTAGCTATACTATGGAAATTGATGTTATAGTAAATAATATCACGACTCCTGATACTACCTATAGAATCCCATTTACTGACCTTGATCTCAATCAGATTTTATCTGTACCTGAGATAGTTAAAATTATGGAAGTAGATGAGAAGTTTAGTAAACTGATGAATCAGGTAGAAGTACTTGATGCTGACTGGGATGCTATCTTCAATTACCTTAGTAGAGTATATGGAATTACTAAGGTACAGGTAAATTACTACAGTAATCCTGAAGATAATGAGTAGGCAGGGTATTCTCGTTAGGTCCCATATTACGGGACTTAGCGAGAAATATGATTTTATTATTGAGAAATTCGATGCTACTAAGAAGTATCCTACTAATAAAATCATATATGATATTAATATGGGAGTTAGGCTATATAGCTCCATATCATCAGCTCCTAAGTCATACTTAGATAACTATGTATATGGAATATTATATAGATCTATAAAAGTTACTAAGGATATACCTAGAAATAATGCTCTAGTACACTCTATAGTTAACTGGATACCTGCACTGGATCTCAGTCAATTTGGAACTCCAGTAGAGATAAACTCAGATACTAATCTTGACTCACTCGATAAGATAGAGTTGACAGATGATGGTAAGATACCAGATAAAGATAGACTCAGTCAAGTTAAGTCAGATATATCAAATCAGTTAAATGACTTTATCAATGGAGTAAATAACTGTAATTCAGTATCTGAGATAGGTGACTATATAGATAATAACTCAGATAAACTAAAAGTGTCTGACTTAGCTAAGATTGACCTACCTGAGGTAAAGAATAACATCAAAGATGCCTTATCTAAGTTATCTGATAATGTAGATAAGTGTAATACTGTAGATGACTTAAAGAATAAGCTATCTGACTTATCTGGACTTAACTCTGCATTGGGACCTCTTGGTACATCTTTTAGTTCAGGTGACTCAAGTGATTCAGGGATCCAAGGGAGTCCTAATCCAGACTACGTCAGACCTACTAGATTGGAGTTATTTATAATGAGAGCTGAACCTCACCTAAATAGTGAGTCGGACGTAGTTGGAGATAGTGTAGTATTCACTTTAGATAATCCAATTAGTGACTTTGATCCTGACTTTGTTAAGGAGATTAAAGATTACTATAGTGGATGGGATATATCTTTCAGTGAGGTGAAAGGTAAAGCTATAACTGACATGACTCAAGTTGGTGAACTACCTGACTTATACTATAAGGTAGGAAGTGACTATGAGAAGATGGATGATGATACTCACTCTAAATTAGGTATATGTAAGATAGAGGAGTCAAGTGGAACTAAATTTAAATTTAAGTTTAAATGAATGAGGAAATTAGATTAAAGAATAAGTTCATAGATGGAGAAATATATTACTTAGATGAATTAGATAATACTAAGGAGGTATGGATACCTAAGTCAAGAATGCCTAGGTATATAAAATCTACGTATAACTTATCATCTAAGGAATATTATGACTTAGTGATGAGCTATAGAGGCGAGTCAGTAGGTAAGTGTAAGATATGTGGTAAACCGACTAGATGGTATAATCTATATAAAGGATATGCTGAGACATGCTCAGTTAACTGTAGAAATATGTTAGTTAGTACCTCAGATAATAATATAGTTACAGTTACTAGGTCAGGTATAATAACTAACTCAGTTAACCATGAATTCCTAACTAAATATAGATTAAATAACTCAGTAATTAAGTCTATACCAAATGGACTTAGTCTATTAAATCTAATCAACTTATTTGAGAATAACTCTAGTTTATGGCTAGCTGGATATAATGGTAGGTCAATACAATATGCACCTAATAAGATGAAGAATCTAATCACCAATAAGAGTCACAAATTCAACTCTAGATAGAGCCTTAATGGGACCTCAGAACCTTTAGTTTGAAATGGAAGAAAATCCAAATAAATATGAGTCAAATTTATATATTATTATCTAAACCTGGAGTAGATCTATATGCAGTAGATGGAGCTCCATTCAATGAGAGATATCACATAGATGAGGTATCAGATGACCAAATTAGAGAAATATTTGGTAATGAGGATCATAGGGTACTTATTCTAGGTAAGGTGGTATTCGATCGAGTAACTCAACTAATTCACTTCCCTATACGTAAGGCTAAGTTTACTCAGCTATTTGGACTATCAGCTATAACTCTAGCTAGTGGATGTAAGGTTAAACTACAGGAAGATTGGAATAAGTTTAATTGTGAGTCAATATTTCATGAATCCTGGATTAAGTCAATATGTCCAGATAGACCTAAGGTAGAGATGATATTTGAGAAGTATGATAGTGTAGCTAGGAATAAGATGCATTATCTTACTAATCTACCTAAAGGATCTGACCTTGGATTTGACTATGAGACCTCAGGTCTACCTAAGAATGAAGTTGAGGAAGCTAACTTTAAGTTCTATCAACTCCAAGGTAGGAACTGTGAGTTTAAATCATATTCAGGTAAGACATTTCAAATTACTGGATTTTCTATATGTCATCATGACTATGATACTAATGAGGATGAGTCCTACTACTATGCAGTAAAGAGTATCCTAGATAATGATCCAGATAATGCTAAATTATTCTGGGATGACTTCTATAAATTCATGGAGGAACATGACTCAGATTGCTGGGCATTTAACTCTCACTTTGAGACTAAGGTCACTTATATATTCTTACATCACTTCTTTACTATCAATGATGCAGCTATAGTTAACTATATTGAAGGTAGAAATATGTTCTATCAGTCACTTAAGGTGACAGTAGAGAGGATAGAACATATACGTAGTTGGGATGATGCATTTGATGAACTGATTAATAAATTAAATTATTTACTCTCAGATGCATTCCAAGTTGATTGGGAGAATGGTACTGTAGTTCAGGATGGAATTAAATATGTATGGTATGATGCACCGTACTTTACTGAGATATTCAGTCCCTATGGTGAGGATATGGTGGCTGAGGCTAAGGAATTAGCTAAGGACTCATTTATGAATCCACTCCTATGTATTCCACCTAAGATTTTAGGTAGATACTGTAATATTGACTCATATAGTACAGTACAGTTGATTGTATATTGTAGGTCAAAGTACAGTAAGGAATGTATAGAGACATTCTCAGCTAATATACGTTATTCAACATATCTTGATATCTCAGGTAACTTTATTGACTCTAATGAATTTAGACGTCAAAGGTCAGTTGCTAATAAGGCATCTAACTGGGGTATGTTACTTTTATGGCAGCAACTTACTGAGATAGATATTAAGCAATTTGCAGGTAATAAGTCATTTGATTTCATTACAGGTAAACCATATGCTGATATATTAAGATGGTGTCAGGCTAATGGAGTTAAATATTTATCTGACTCTAAAGCTATGCTTAGGTCCATGCTTGAGAAATGCATTAATTGGGATAATGAGGATCAGGTAGATGAGAACTTACTCCATGAGGCATTTCCATGGGATTATACGTATGAAGCTATACGTAATGCTATTCATGACTGGGGAGGTCTTGGGTACTTATTCAGTCGAAAGAATGGTAAGTTCTATTCAGGTAATGCATGGATAGTTAGAGAGTATGGAGCTCCATCTGAGGAAGATATTAATTTACTTAATGATGCTATATACTTCTCATCCCTAATTAGACGTCAGGAATGGTTATGGTACCTAACTAATAAGATACCTTATTGGAATTCTGATGTACCTGAGTATATAACATTAAATGCAGCTAATACATCTATCGTATCTAACTTTGTATCTACTGATGGTAAGAAGTGGTATGAGTCACCTGAATTTGATGAGTATGCTAAACTGAATAAACTCCAGACTACTAAGGATGACCCACATTACTTTATCTCTGGATGGCTTAATGTAGGTGCACCTTCAGGTATGATGAGAGCTACTAGTCAGATGTACTTTAATACTGATGGATGGATCTCTACTCTCATACCTGGATTTATCACCTATGATAACTATCTATATGGAACTAACTGGTGTGATAAATTCCTAAAGACTCACTTTGAGAAATATGATATCTGGAATACAATTAAGGATTGGACTCTAGATACAGTATATAGGTTATTCATAGCTCCTGATGGATCCATTGAGGACTGTACTCCAGTTATTAATGGACTCTATAAAGAAATGGGTGAGTGGAAGGATACACCTGCAGGTAGGATATTAATTTCTAGAGGAGTTAATGAGGAACCTGAGGATACTAGACGTATCTCAGATCATCCTGAGTTCCTAGGTCAGCCTATGTTAGAGACTCAATGGGATGAATCATCATGGGGAGGTAAGAACTATATTGGATATAGGTATCTATATGTGAACAAGTTCATATCTAAGGAGATGTTTATTGAGTTCTATAATCACTGGCAGCATAGAAGACTTGCTGGATACAAGGACTTCATGGAATGTGTAATGATGTCTATAGGTACTATGGAGTCATATACTCTATATGCTCCATGGGATTGGAATTCAATCAACTCTACTAAACTCCATGCAACTGGAACTAAACTAGATGAGATTAGACCTATCATAGGACTGTATACATGGAGAAAGTTTAGGAAGATACTCTCTACTTACCTTAAGAACTTACTTATTGAGGGAGGTAACTTTACTAAGCCTGAGTATACTGAGGAATCAAGTGGACTTGTTATTTCTGAGTATACAATACCTGACTGGGCACCTAACTGGGATTTATGGAGAGGTCATCCTAGATGGAACTGTATGGCAGTCCACACTAAGAGATGGTGTCTAGCTGGAGATACTCCTATATTAGTAATGGGATTACATGGACCTGAGTCAGTTCCTATTAAGGATCTTAAGAATATGGTAGGTCGGTATGTGTATGCATTTGATACTAAATCTAATAGATGGGTATTAAGTCAGATTACCAATTGGTGGCTATCAGGTAGGGATCAAAAGGTATATAAATTAGTATTCACTAATGGATTGGAGGTTAAATGTACTGGTACTCATGAGTTCCTATCTAGGAATGGTAGATATATAAGAGCTGATGAACTAACAGTAAATGACGATATCCAATGTATTGATGGATCCTTTACTAAACTCAGATACATTATACTTGAAAGTAAAACTGATGTATATGACATTGAAGTTGATACCTACCATAATTTCACTATAGGTACAATTGAATCTAATGTAGTATGTCATAATAGTTCAGGTTTCCATACACTTTTCCATGACTCAGACACTAAGAAAGTAGTATCAGTACCTAAGAATAAGTTACTATTCTACCTTGATATTAGTCAGGCTGAACCTCGAGTCTTAGCTTATAAGACTAAGGATCCATTAATGATGGGATGGTATGAAGCTGGACATGATGTTTATATCGAGTTAGCTAAGTTATTCAATCCTGAGGTAGTCACTAATACCTACATGACTGACGATCAGAAAAGAGCTAGACTTAAGGAGTTACGTGGACTCTATAAAGTCCTAGTGTTAGCTATCATGTATGGTATGGGAATTGGATCCCTTAGTCTAATGGTAGGTAAGCCTAAGAATGAGGCTAAGAGACTTAGGGATGAGTTTATGGATGCCATGCCTAATGTGGAGAAATTCGTGACTGAACATATGGAATTCCCAGATGATGAACATCCATATGTAAAGACTATCCTAGGTGATAGACTAGATCTATATGATTGGGATAAAGGATATAGATGGGCACGTCAAGGTATTAATTTCTGCATTCAGTCATTTGCATCTCTATCCCTAATTCAGGGATTTGAGAATATGGTACGTACAGCTATGAAGGATGGACTTACTTTCTCACCTATAGGTACTGTACATGACTCAAGTCAGATGATTATGGACCCTCACTTCATCTATAACTGTCAAGCTCATTTTGACCTTAACTATACTGAGTATATCTATAAGATACATGGAGTTAAGTATAAAGGTGATATAGAGATAGGACCTAACTATTATGACCTATCTGTATTGACTATAGTTAATGAGGATACAATTCAACTAGAAGGTTCAGCTGACTCAATTAATGGTATCTTAGATCACATGAGGAATGCAGGTATAAATGACTTCAAATTAAATATTGATGAGAAGTCAATTATTCCAGATTACTTCTCCTCAGTACCTAAGCAGGTAGTGAGAACTATGGGAGGTGGAGCTATGCCTGATAAATCTAAGTATAAGGTACAGATAACATTTGGACCTGACGTCATTAACTTCCATAAGGACTTAGTTACTGGAGATATCTCATCTATTAAGGGTGTAGCTAAAGATGATATACTCTCAATGGATATATCTGAGTTCCGTGAGGAAGATAGAAGTGACTCAGGATCTAGTACAACTGAAAGTTAATAATTAGGTAATGGTAACTGAAGTAACATTTGATAGATGGAACTACGTTACCTTCATTACGGATGATTGGTGCATCCCTCGATTTCAAATCAAGGGTACCAATCAAATCCGTAAGTTTAACTATAAGACTAAGAAGTCATATACAGTAAATGTAGATACTACATATGACTACTATGCATGGGAAGTTGAGAAAGGTTATGTATTTAACTATACTCAATTTCCCATCATACTTAATGAGTTAGTTAAACTGAAGGTAATAAGTGTAGAGGAGTATAGTAAGTGGATAAAGTCAGAATTTGACTTAACTGGAGTTATTACGTCATATAATGGATATTCCTTACCAAAAGCTCTTGGTAAGATAACTTTATATGATGAGCAATTAGATCTACTTACCAACTTAATGAGTAAGAGATTTGGTATATGCCATGTATATACTGGATTTGGTAAGACTGAAATGATTGCATATATGTGTTACTATTACGTCCATGTAATTGGATGGAATGTATTAGTGACTGCACCTAATGCTAGAGTATTAAATGAAATAGTACTAAGATTAAATGATAGGTTAGATACTCAAGTTGGAGTTAACTACCCTAATGATAGTGGAGTTATCTGTATTAATGCAGGTAGTGTAGCTAAACAGAAATTTAATCATAATAGTCCTGAGTTTAAATCATACTTAGAATCAGTTAATGTAATATTAGCTGATGAAGTTGAAGCTGACCTAACTCCAACTCATCTAGAGATATATAAATTATGTAGTAAGTCACTTAAATGTAAATATGGATTCTCAGCTACACCTGATGTAGTATGTGGAAATCTAGACATACATCAAGGTATAACTGAGGCATCTTATCGAAGTAAGAGATTACTAGATAACTTTGGAGGTAGTATAATTAACATAAATCCATCTAGGTTTAATATAGATATCTATAAAATCAAGTTAGCTAACTGGAAGATGAAGAATCCTAAGTTACTTGAGATGAAGAAGAAATGGATAGATTCTAAGTTTGATTGGTCTATATACAGTAAGGTAAGTGATGAATATAGACGTAAGCTAGATAATGACTTATTCCTACGTCCAGAGTTTGCACAATATCTAAGTAATCTAGCTGATAGATTCCCTAACTTAGTAATTACTATTAATAGAACTCAGATAATAGATTACTGGGTATCTCAGCTACCTGATGTGCCTATAGTTGAGGTATCAGGTAGAGGGTATAGAGTTAGGTATGATGGGAAGGTAAGGAATATATCACTAGATGAGCTAAAGAGTTCATATAAATACTTTAAACTTATCTTAGGTAGTAGATCCTTGATGAGAGGAGTTGATTTACCTGAACTTACTAACTCAGTACAGTTGAGTGGAGAGACCTCAGGAACTACTATTCAATCAATAGGACGTACAGCTCGAACTAAGTCGATGAATATTATAATTCTTGAGACAGGCAATTATACTCCAGGATATTCAAGTCAGAATAAACATAGATTAAATTTAATAGAAACTCAATACTCACCTGAGTTAAATAATATAACTCAGCATGAGGAGGTAGATAACCTACCTTAATTATAGAGCTCTTACGGAGCCTTCATGGAAC
>Ga0256871_1000077_pt1 | contig 30205 bp, 26 predicted proteins | sample RumenRJG_07RNA_FD_185439 | JGI IMG/M metagenome (GOLD analysis project Ga0256871, IMG submission 185439) | Metatranscriptome of bovine rumen microbial communities from Lethbridge, Alberta, Canada - Rumen RJG_07 (Metagenome Metatranscriptome) | ecosystem: Host-associated > Mammals > Digestive...
GTCGAACTGGTGCGACGAGTGCCAGGAGGAAATCAACAACGCCTCATACGACGTGCTCGATTGGAATGCGAACCTTGAGGTAGCCTGCTCGAACGCCGGCATCGACATCGAGGACGTCCTCTGCGACTGATACGATTCGCTACCGTATAGACACCGTTTCGTCCGTCGCCCCACTCCTCTGTATGCCGAGCGGGGCGAATTGCTTTCCGTTGTAGATGCCTTTACGGCGCTCCTGCCGGACCGACTCCTCCGATGCTCTCAACACGAACACCAATACACAGACAACAAACACCCAACATGCGATTAATTGACAGCTGCCAACACCCGGGGGCATGAGATAGCCACACCAGCGACACCCATCATGTCGCAAATGGCGTGACTATCTGACGTGAACATCCCGCTTGCGTCTACTCGTCAATACACTCGTCCCAAATCTTACGAAGATGTTCCCGAAACGCTTCCTCAGCATATGGAAACGTAAGCTCGTTTACATATTTGTCGAACGTTACGCCAGTGCCATACGTATGGCAGGCAAGCATCTCGGATCTGAACGCGTCGTCGACGAACTCTGTGACGCCCTCATCGACATCTCCGCACACAGCGATGCACTCTACGAGCTCGTGCACATCAGCAGTGGTAATCGCGAAATTCTCGCCAAATAGGTTGAGCAGGCTCCGCGGATGTTTGCGCACAAAATTCATATCAGTGCTCATATTTTACATTCCGTTTCTTTGTACCACGCATCTTTGTCATTCCGCGCGATGCTACAACCTACAGTACGATACCGACGTCAGCCAAGAGATCAAGCTCCCTCTGCGGTACCAGCGCGTACTCGGCAATCACGGATTTCATACACGCACGAATCTCGTCAGCACGCTTATCACCGTCACGCAGACGAATCCTGTACCCGTTGGTAGCATCGACGCAATGCTCCGCACAATAGTCGATGAGCGAACCACCAACTCCAATCTCATCGCCAGCGACGAACACGACATACATCCACATCAAGGTCTGCGTGTACACGTCCGAGTTCTTGACCTTCCGTACATCACAGGCAGCAAGCAAGTCGCTGACCGCATTGCTCACCTCGTAGGCATACCCGCTTACGTCGCAATCGCTGATGATACGTTCCCTCACGCTGACGGCAATGTCCAACATGTGACGCTCTCTCGCTGACATGTACCGCTTGTCGATGACGCCGCTCACGCTCATGAGGTGCTCCGTCCTGTCGTTCCTTCTGATATCAGCATTGTCTCACACGATGCCAAGTGTGCTCGCGTCAACCTCGGAAGCACATACAACTCACACAGTCATGTCAGCAAGCAGAACATGTTGCCTTCACTTGGGTAATGCATACAGATAGCAATCTGACAACACAACGCTACCAAGATGCACCACCACATGTCGCTTGTCGAAAGCAAGGAATCTTGGGCTAGGTGTTCGTCTGGCAGTGAACGAATCGTGCATGGCATAAAAAACGCTCCGGAACGCAGGCGCCCCAAAGCGATAAAAGGAATATTCCTTTTTAGTCATAAAAGAGTTTACTGCAATGTCCCAACACTGTCAATTGGCGCAATTGCTCCGCAGAATAAAATGATGCTCTCTCTTGTCACCGTCACCCAGCCGAATTTGTGTATAATATATCATACACAATAGCACTTTACGTCATAGAAACATGACAGGTGCCATTACGCGGCGGCTCTTGTCTTACAAAACAAAATTAGTAGCCCGATAGCAGCCAAGAACCATCGGCAGAATAGCGGGAAGAGGCATGGCAGAGGAGAGAAAATCCTAAGACACCACGCCCGTCATTTTCATACCGCCTATGCCAATGTGATGATGACACCACCATCGCTTGCAGTACGTGACGTGCGCTTCACCTGAGTTCCAAGGAAATCACTGAATAGGTGCATCGCACGCAAGCGCTCACGGGAATCAAAGACATCGGAATCAATCAAATCGTTCCGCCTGTCAATATAATAGGACATCGCTGCTGACATTCGAGGAGAATTGCACGTGACCAGCTCGATGTAACGGACTCCATCCAATTCCAGATTGCTCAGGAAATCGTTCACAGTCATAAATACCTCCATAATAATGTAAACAGGACAACGGAACGGGGCACGTACCGCTGCTGCGTCGTGCCGCTGTCCTTCGTTGGTTTCGTGTACGGTGACGCTTGCCGTTGGTATCGGTATGGCGTTCTCTGCGCTAGGTGCCATAACACTCATGATGATGTTCTGATGAAAGATATGGGTAGCATCTGATCACGTCCAGACCAGACAGCAGAATCATACGATGCCGAGGGCTATCAAGACATGCGAACAAGCAAAGCACACAAAAGCGACACATATGCGAAGCAGAAGTTTCCGATACGACAACGCAAAGATGGCAACGCTCCGTAGGTGATGAGACGCAGCAACAAATAGACGGACATCGAGACGGCATGCACATGCCGCAATCGTGCCGTGAGACATGCCGATGCGGTAAATACGGCAGGAATAGAATATCATGCGGCAGGTCCGTGTGGCAGATTTGCAGACAGAAAAACGACAAAAGAAAAGAACGATAAAGCCCAGTGCCAGCAGCATGATATAATGTAATCAAAGAATATCTACAAGACAACGATAGTCAATAGCATAAGGACGAGAAAGGAATGAAGACACCGACAGAATACAAAAAGAACCTAGATAAAGGAATCGTCACGCGGCAGATGCTCAGCGACTGTCTCTTCTCCGTAAACAAGCGCGCGAAGAACTACAGAGACAAGCTTCGGGAGGAACGTGAATACCTCAGACGGGCGTATCGATATTCATACTTCTCCTACGACAATACGGAGAAGCTCGAAGCGAAACGAGACGAATACTATCATATGAAGGAGCAGCTCCTGGCACACATCAGCCCTGTCTGCATACACCAAGAACCACAGCAGCGCCGCATCCGCATCAGCAGCTGCGATTTCAAGAGCATGAAGCAGTTCGATAAGCAGTACAAACAGGACCTCAAAGCGGAACGCATCATCTACGAGAACAGCTACAAGGACTGGGACACCGACGAAGTTGTCTACTTCTACAATGTCTGCGAGATTGTACCAGCATACTACCTCTATTATGACCTCGGTACAGGACACACGTTCCATACGCCAATCGACGAGAACGAGATAGCGAAATACATGAAGCAATACGGGATTAACGTCATGAAGCTTGACGAGCCAATCATCACCTATGGGGAAGATATCGACGATCTTATCTCCGTGCAATTCGTCAGAAAAGTCATCGCCGCACTAGACGACGGTACCGCCACAATCAAACTAGACACACAAGAGACGCAAACCCCGGACACGTCAGCAACGACTACAAGCGGCAAGCCTGCATGTACGACAAGCGATGACATATGCGATTATCTTATTGTCCCAGACAATGTTAAGGCAACCACTACTATAAGTGCTATATAGAACGGCAACGCGGCGCGAACTGAACGTCAGGATTAGCAGGAAAGCCCGGAAGCGTATCGTATCAAGACCGCATGGCAGACACAAGCATGAGATTGCTCATATGTCGGCTTTGTGTTGTTCCAGATAAGCACATAAACCATCGCCAAGACGCGGTAAAATGACATCAGCAAGAAGGAAACAAGGCAAGCAAGAGAAAGGAAACGCCATGCTCGCCATTACCGACCCTCGTATCACCGCAACCATCAACAGCTCCGACTTTCAGCAGGACTTCGCAGAGGCAGAGAAGGCAAACTACGAAGAGCACAAGGCACGCTATGCCGATAACCCCGCATTACTCGCTGATACGGAAGAGCAGCACACGCTCTGGCAGCACGCAAACCCCTACGAGAAGGCACTTGCCATCGTCCAACCGCACACGCTTGATAACGGCATCCCCTATCTTCGCCACTGGTACGGCACCGACTGGAAATGGGATTATCCCGTTGCCGCAAAGATGGCAAAGGACGCTGGACTCACCGACCCCACACTTATAAAGGTCACGCCAGAAGCATACGTCTTCGAGGACCATTCAGACCGTTTCGCCTGCATGAGCGACGACTTCCGTGCTCATGACAACGTGACCATTCATACGCTTCCACGTACCGCATAGGCAGCAAGAAATCGGCTGATGATAGAATCTACCTGACAGGATGCCCGCCCCTCGGAGACGTAAGGAGGGACGGGCATCTCTATTATCTATCGGCATACCTTAGCATAGCCCGCCATCGTCAGAAGGCATCGCCATCAAGTAAGCCAGACATCGGTAGCTGCTCACCATCGAACATACCGTTGAATGACACGCACGAGCCGCAAAGCCTCGGCATGCCATCTTGTAGCCAATCATGCCGTTCATCATGCCACACCACTGCAAGCCACTACCAACATGCACCAGCGAATAGCCGACGAACCAATCGCCACCAGCAAAGCGACGACATCGGACACGACGATCGTACAAGAGAACACGTGCCATCATGTCATCATGCCAAACGATCGGCAACGATACCATGCTGTGCAAGACGCTTCCCACAACACGCCGTATGGCAAGCAGCACGACGACAAGCATGCACAAAGGCATACACGAAGACAGCAATACGACTGTCAGCGAGATAACAGCCAAGCATCACGTCAAACACATTGCAGACAAAATGCAACAGCGTGCACGCAGCAACACATATTGCAAAGCGGCAAGCCGACACCCGACCGACACCAGATAGCCCAACAGCGAGCAAACAAGCCGCTAAACAGCATGCTCACGACACGTTTAGCATGCAGAGTATCCTTGCGTATCAAAACGACACCCACGCAGCATGCTCACAGCATGCACGAAGACAGCAATACGAAAACGGCAAGCCAGACAACAAGCAATCATGCAGCAAGTCAGACGAACGTGAGATATAGGACGGTACAAATGATAACGATGACGGCTAGCCTAGCCGCCCACGATGCTTAGCGTCAGACGACGATGCCGTGATATGCGCAGAATTCCCGCAGGGTTGTATGCCTCACGGTGACGCTGCCTGCCATCCCATATCAGTGCAGCCACGACAGAACCAGCCGCCAGCCAATTCCTGTGCTGGCACGACACGATTGTTGCCTGTCTCAGTTGGCGTGTTTCTCGTAAGCGCAAGGACTCTTGTAGTGGTCTTGTGAATGTCCTATATGGCTTATGTGAAGCAACCGTGTCGATACTGTGCGTACCTGCCGCTCACCGAAGCGTACCTACCGTTAGCCGAATGCGCATGCCGCCCCGCCGCCCCAGAATGGCGAAAATTCGCTTGTTCTCGTGTTCCACGGCAAGCTCGCGGAACAACTGCGACGCCCATGTGGGGACTTGGGGCAAAATGCTCAGTTGGAAGCCCGCCATGCGGCATGTGGTACTTGACGCATGACATATTGCTGTCGGCAAGGAATGGCATGGCTTTCGGACATACGATATGCTTATGCCGCTCTTGCCAGCGTTGTCATTCCATCCAATGTGTGCTTGTACAAAGCGTAGCTGACAGTTGCTTATTTCAAACATTCCGCAATATTCGTAAAGCGTTATATGTTGCAGAATGCAAGTGGAAGTTTTCTATATCTATAGGATATATATACGCATACGAATAGGCGAAATAGTATCGGGTTGTCATTGGTTGGTCTTGTTCTGATTTTTGTTGATGTTCTGGTTAGTTGTGTGTTATAGTGTTTTATGTCGGTGGAAGGGCGGTTGTACGGGATCGTCCTGTTTCTTGGTGGTCTGTATGGGTAGGTTTTCTGGTTGAGCATCGTGACTTGACTGTTAACCTTTGTTTCCTTTTGGAATTGCCCATATTGACTCTTGACTGGTAACCCACGAGGTACTCTACCGATAGCGGGCTTTTCACGTTATACTGCATCAGCATATAACGGCACGAATCAATCTTGAGGAATCTTAGAAAAGCCCGCTACCGTGATAGCTCAGCTTCTGGGTGACTTGCAGCATACCACGTTTGCCGAATGGCAACAAGACTTCGTTTGCGATCATGGCGAGCAGAACCGCACAAACAGCACATAGGCGGTGGCTGTGCGTTCATAGATATCTTCCATCTACAATCCACCTAAAAGCCGAATGCATCGGTGAGAGAAGTATCATGACGCTTACTATGGCGTGCGTATGGGCGTGACGTGAGACAGTAGTGTGCAGCATGATGCTTCATAGTGGAATATCTTGACGCCGTCTCTTTGCAACCAGTCCAATCGTGTGCAATGCGTTGCCTTCTTCGGCATGCTAGACGATATGCCTCGCGATGCGTTTTCCTACACGCCATGGCACGTGATCATTGTCGTCGGCATTTTGTGTCATAATGCGTAATGGTGAGAAGAGAGGCAGGCACGTCCATATCATGCCGATTTCTCCGTTCTGCGTGTGTTTGCGGACGCTATGAGCGTGGCTTCGCTGGTTCTTGTCCCGCTCTATTCCCCCTGCTACCAGTGACTGTCCCGCTGCCGAACGGTATGTATCCGCCATGAACGGACAGCGGTATTGTCCCATATTCCCATGCCTCGAGCCATTGGGAGCGATACGAGAACGGCAGAGAATCACCGACATCCAATGAGAGAACGTGAGACACGCATCACTGGGCGTCCGTCATTCGCGCTTCTTGTCACGATGCGGTGTGCGAACAGTGCTGCGGTTACCATGCCATCCATATGATGGCAATAAGTTCCGTCGCGTCCCTAGTATGCGTCATATCACCAACCGCTGCATTCTGTACCGCATCTCGGTACGTTGCGTTATACATCGTAAGCGTCGCATATTGCTTGCCGTGTGCCGACTCGTAATCTGCGTAACGCAACAATGACAACGTGCCTATGCGACATGCCGTACGTCATCGCAGTGAGTGCCGTTCTATCATCTTGTCTCCCCGCCGTTGGACGCATAGTGAGACACCAAGGCGTGACGCAGCCTTGCTGGTTGCTTGTCGGGAACACATCGTAGGGCATATCGTTTGGCGTGCCTAGTTCGCGTTGTGCGGCAGTATCCTTCCCCATGCACAACTGTCGCAAGCATGGTTTTCAGAGTAATGGGCTACAATCCTATGATGGGACAATCCAATGCCAGCTACATGGTCCGAGGCTTGGTGGGGCGTCTGCTACCAACACGCCATCATGACAAGCAAATGACGGTCGATCCCATACGCGATGCTGGGCGATGCGTGCCACGATGTGGAACGCGATGAGTCACGCGGTATCGCTTTTGATGAGTCACGCGTTGTCATGAGGGGCGGTACCAAGCATAACAAGCATAATGAGAATACTCGGCACCGCCATGCCCGCCTCTGGCAGCGACTTCGGAAATGACCAGTGAAATCGCTCTAAGCCATATTATTATTATTGGGAAGAACACTCCCGCTCTCAACGGCACAAAATGGTGGTGATGGCATGACGGACGATGACGATGACGATCAGTGACATGCGCCATGCCTGCCTGACCTTAGCACGGGCGAGTGCTTGGCGTATGGTCGGTCTTCCCGTACTCATAGGCATGTACGTATGCACACCGCGACCGAAAAGGCGAACAAGGCGAAAGAAGGCGAACGTGACGTGCCCATTCTTGACGATGGGCGTGCCCACGACGGTATGCTATACGTCGCTCATAGGGCATGACGACGGGAAGTGCGCATGCCCATCCAATGTTCCACGTGGAACACCACAACGACATGGCGTGTGTTGTGCGTTTCGTGTGTTGCTCCTGATATCCACGAATATGGCATGGCATGGATACTTATAATCTGACATGCATACACACCCAAACGCTGAAAGGAGAACTGACAGATGGTTCCGATGAGAAAGATGATGTATCTAGTAATGATCGACAACTGTGAGGCGTATGAGGACGCATATGTCTATACGGAATCCATCTGGGACTCGTATGATGCAGCCGTATCTCATATTATAGGTGACCTTTACTGTCAGCCAAGCCGTATAAAGAACTCCCATGATTTCATGAGATACTATGATGGCGATGACATCCGTAATGATGGGAAGGATCGCGTCTACATCCAGGCGATGCCGCTCAATGGCAATAGCGATGGGAAGGGTGAAGCAGGCAATAGTAAGCGAATGGGAACGCCACGCCTGTCATCTCTCTCGGCAGAAGAGCGTGCTGCGTATGGGCTTTCCGTACTCATGAGGATGTACGAGCCTGATGAGGTACTGTGTGCTGTCACACAGGATGCATGCAAGGCGAACAAGGCGAACGAAGGCGAACGAGATGTCCCGATTCTTGATGACGGGCGTGTCACGACAGTCTGTTACCTGCCGCTCATGAAGTATTGGTATGGTAGGGACACCGTTATGACGATGCATGCCGTCATCATCGATTCCGATAGCGATACGGTAATGTTCTGCAATGACGTTCGCGATGAGAATGGACTCGCATATCGGCATATGGGCGATGCACGCATCGGTGTTCCAGAGGTCACGGACGGACTTCTGGAGACGCTTGTGAGGCTTGAAATTGAACATGATGTCGACACGCCGTTGGAGATTAAGCGTATCGGCACGCTTGACGAGTTCGTCAATAGTGGCGACGCAGAGCCTGATGAGGAGGACATAAATACGGTCGTATTCAAGGCGAGGACTGAAAACTACAACATGGTACGCTATGGTGTGGACACGCGAACGTTTGCCTGTCATTACCTTGAGTTTGATTTCAAGCTGCATTTCGTCTCGAACTGATGACGATTTCCGTAGCTGGCTAGCGCGGTTTTCTATACGGGAGGAGAAGCTAACGGAAGCGAAATGGATTTCACTTCAATAAGCACGTGATAACGGAAGTGAATCAGGTAAGATATGCGTGCGTGGCGTCTGGCTTGGCGTGTTGCCTTGCTAGACGCCTGTTTCTGTGAGCGATTGCTGGCGTTGTGGTAGTACCATATCGGATGTTTCACGTGGAACATCGCAAATGCCCATGTTATTCATCTGTCACTGTTTCATCATTGCCATAATCCCAACCTTTGCTGTAGTCATCCGCTGTTTTTAGCGGCTACGGCTGGGCATGCTTTACGTATGCTATTTGCTATCATACAGCATGCTTGTCTGCATGCTTGCCTATCGCATGCCGATTGTGCGCTCTCTACTTGCTGTCGATTCGTCTCTCTTATCGTTTTGCTGGATTGCTGAATGCTTTCCTGCTGTTTTCATGCTGTCCGCATATCGTTCTGCATGTCGTATGCTTGCCGTCTTCGTATTGTTCGCTGAGTTCGCTGACAGTGTTGCTTGTCGGACGGCTCATTGTCAGCATGCTGTCGTGCGTGTCGCTATCATGCGTCCCGTCTGCGTTCCGTCATGCGTTCCGTATGGCACGCGATGGCTTGCTGTGTGTATGGCTGGCGTATCGATATGTCTGCTTGTGGTTTGCATTTGCATTGTGTCTGTCTGCTGGTGCGCTATTTGCTGCTCATACTGTTTTACTCATGTGTGGAATGATGTCGTACGTGCCGTCATGTTGCCGGATTGCAATGCCTTCGATATGTAAGACGGCACGACAACCGACATGAGGGCATTGTAGAATGCCCTGCATAATATGTATGTAGCCGAGAATTGGATGGGGAAACAAGCATAGACTACTTGCTAGCCCTACCATCCAACTCATATTGGCGAACCTCCGAACTGATTGCCCGCGGCATGTTTTCGTGTCGCGGGCAATCAGCGTAACAGGGGCAGAATGCTCCCGTCAGTATTTCCTTCTTCCTAGCCGCACTGCATGAAATCTGCTGCTGTCATGCGTATCGTCTACATTCATCGGCTTATGCCGCTGGTCGTTTCCTTGGCTTGTCTATTCGCACGACATCATGATAGAGCATGCGCGCGATGCCGTTGGTCTTCGCTATGCCAATGTCGGCATGATAATGACCGAAGTACCACCCGTAGCACCTGTCGCGCACAGTCTCCCATATGCCGTCCATCCACGTCTCCATTGCCTTATCGACGCCTGACTGGTCGATGTACGGCAAGAATAGCCTAGACACCGTGCCCTCCCATGCCCTCGGGCATGTGTGGGACATCACGACGAGACGCCCCCTGGTACTCGCCGCGATGTCGCCGAGCCGCCGCATCTCGTACTCGGTGAGCTGCTCCTCGCACTCGTATGGGTTTCCCGTTGACATGCGCCATGCCTGGTCGACCGAGTACGCTCCCGGTATGAACAGTACGTCCGTGCCGCCGACGTCGTACAGCCCACCGTCGTCCCTCACGTACAGGACGTTCGGGTGCGCCGTCTCGTAGAGATATGACGACCCGTGCCTGTCCGGTTCGGTCAGCGCCCACCCGTCTCTGGGCGTGCCGTCAGGGAGCGTCGCGTCACGCCAGTAGCGCGTGTCATGGTTCCCGCGCATCACGACAAACGCGCAGTCACTGCGCTCGTCGCAGGCGGCGAGCATCGTCATGGACACCCAGTCACCGTATCGGATGCCGGCGTCCCCGCAGACGGCTATCGTGCTGCCGGGCGGGCATGCCGTGACGCGAGACAGGAGGTCGATGCCGTCCCCGTGCGTGTCCCCGGTCGCGTAGAGGGGACTACCGTCCCTCGGCATGGTCACGCCACCGCTCGCGCCATTCGTCCCGCCGCAAGCGGCACGTGACGCGTCCCGCGCGCGCCCGTACCGTGCGTAACCGCTGTCCTCGCCGATGCGCGCGTCAAGCGCCTCCGCGAGCCGTCTCGTCGTGTCGTCGGTCATCGTCGCCCCAATCGCCTCCCATGCCGCCTGTGCGCGGGTGCGCTGCCATAGCGCGCCCATCCTGCATTATACACCAATGCTCTCATGCGCGGCGCGACGGGAGCGATCGCACACGGGAACGGCACATTGCCGACGCGACGGTGACCCGATGCGGGCGGCATGCGCGAACATCGCCGTGCCAGAACATGACGATATCGTGTCGATATCGTGTGCACCCAGAATGATGCGTGGCATAGTGCCGTGTTGTGCAATAATGATTGCCAGCAAGAGGGAAACGCGACAATTATGAGGAAGGACATCATGGCTACCGAACGTCAAATCGTGAACTCGTTCAACAAGACACAGAATGCGCTGTACACGATGAAGGTGGCGGCACGGGACTTCGACCGGCTGTACCAGCCAACCATAGGCAAGCAGACGTCATTGGCCGAAGCCGTGGACTGCGTTGCCAAGAACCTCAGAGCAGTGCGCATTGGATGGGCACTCGGGCAGTGCCGCGTGGACGTCATCGAGCGCGATGTCGCGGACATGACGGACAACATCGCGAAGGCATCGCTGCTTGCCGGCGATGACGATACGCGCGCACGACTGGACACATGCATGAAGGCATACAAGAGAGCAGCCAAGGCACTGTCCAAGCGGCTCAGCGAATAGCACAGTCGGACTGGCTGGCATCAGGCAGCAGCAAACATGATGCCCAGCCACGTTGCATATGCTGAAGCGTGCGGATCGCGCTTGGCGTAGTTCCAAGGGAGAACAAAGGAGACACGGAATGGGTAAGCTGGCGGCAGATCTGGTCGATTGGGCGGACGCGCGTCTGGACGGCGTGCGGGACGTGCGATACATGCATGACCTGGCCAAGAGGATAGACGATTGGACGATACCAGCCGCGACAGACCAGCATGGAACCCCGATTCATGCAGGCGATACCGCGACATTCTGTGCCATGCCAACCCATGGCGACGGCACAGCGCCACTGGAAGAGACGCAAGGGGAAATCCGCGATCTATGCGCACGCATCGGGGGTGACGACATAGAGGACCTTGATGCCGAACGCATCGCTTGGAACGTCTACAAGTGCCCACCAATCCTGTTCGACACTGGCGTCCACGTAGATCCGCATGACGTCATCATCGACGAACCGCACGACGAGCGCCGGAACGCCAGGCTTGCGCGAAACGCAAGGCTCGCGACCGAGCTGTACGCTTGGGCAGAGCATCGTTCCTGCGACATGCCAGACATCGCGCTCGAGGCGATACGGTTCTCGTACCGAATCGCGTCAGAGACCATCGAACTGCCGCTTGGGCGGGACAACAAGCCGCTGCATCTTGGCGATGTCGTCTATGACATCGACGGGGGGCGGTGTGCCGTCTGCGCGATCATGTTCGTTGCGGGCGCCGCGCCAACGCACCGTCGTATGCTCGTCGTCCACAACGATGCCGATGGCGGCGGCACGAGCTTCTGCGAGAGCGTCTTGCTGACGCACGAGCGCCCAGACACATCCGAAATCCTCGATGATGCCGCGAGACGGCTCGCGCATGTCATCAGCCAGCTACCAAAGGACAATGAGCAAGCCTACGATGATTCGTTGGTGCCGCAGATTCTGGCTCTGAACGATTGGCTCACGATCACAAGAGACGAATTTCACTCAGATGTCAGATCGTGATGTCTGCACGGGTCCTCTCGTCACGCGTCTATGACTTGCGGCAACAATCCAGCAGTCCTGTGTATACGTGCAAAGGGAAAGGGGCGCATACAGCGACTATGGCTGTATGCGCCCCAAACCTGACGGAATAAATGGTCGCAGCGCCCGGGTTTTGCTGTGTCTGGAAACCGGGACCTCCGTGCTCATGATACACGGCGTGCGTCTAATCACCGCGCTGCTCACTCCGCGAATCGCTGGATGACGCCGTTCCGCCTGCCCCTCCCGTCTTGAGGGTGCCGGACCTCGTCTTCCCTAACGTTGGGGCGAGCCTTCCGACATGCCATCCGAGGATGGCTCACGCGATCCTTTTCGCACAAGGCAGGTCGTTACTCTGCCTCGCGAGCGCCAAGCAACTCATCGTCGCAGGACAATATATATATTAACGCAGACGCGGACGCGTGGCGCGAGAATGTTGACCTTCACGATTTCTCCACACATGGACGGACAGAGCGCGGAAACACGAAACGCCTCGTCATGCATCAGCGCGCCCGCAAGCCAACGTACGGCAGGCAAGCGGCACCGACGCGCGGGACGCCAAGGCAACGGACGAAAGCCGATGACGGGAGCGATGCGGCACGCGGCATGGAACGGCATGCCAAACGGCAAGCGGAGCGGCATGATGACGATGCGCATGGCAGCAGGCAGGCGGCGCGGAAGACGGCACGCAGGCAACGCGCGACAACGAGCCTCCACGCACGCCTCCAGACCGCCTGGCGCACAGGCAGTCAGGCACACCGCACGAGCGCACCGCCCCGTGACGCCGCATGCCGACAGCATGCGAGCGAAGCGCAGACGGACCGCAGGGCAGCTACGCACGCCATCAAAGCGGACTGCGTCCCAGCGCGTCGCCCCCACGCAACGACAGCCGCTCGCCCCTATACCGTGCGCCTCGTGCCAAGGCGGTCCTCGGCGACGCTCGAGGCGTTGTTCCGCACATGGTGCCCGTTCGCAGCCGCACTCGCCAGCGCCTCCCTCTCGTACCCCGCGTATATCGGGTCGTCATCCCACAGCACGACAGCGTCGCCCTCGCGCGTGCGGGCGACATCGATCACTCGCTGGTTGGACGAGCCCCTGAACCTCAGTGCCGGCGAATAGAGGGCGCTCACGAAGCGACCGTCCACGAGGACGTCGACGCAATCGAGAATCTCCCACGTGTACGGCGTAACGCAACGCCCCACGGGCGCATGCCGCCCACCGCTAGCATAGCCTGCTGCCTGCCTGCCGCCGTCCGCGCTGGAGGACGCGTCCGGCATGGTGGCGCTCACATCGATGCCAAGGAGGCTGGCTGTCGCAAGGGCTCCTGCGAGCGGTGCCGCGCTGCATGAGATTTGCTACTGTCATGCGTATCGTCTGCGTTCATCGGATTATGCCGCGTCGGTTGCTGCCATTGGTTCGCTTCCTGCCCTTGTCTATCCGCACGACATCATGATAGAGCATGCGCGCGATGCCGTCCGTCTTCGCTATATCCATGTCGGCATGATAATGACCGAAGTACCAGCCGTCGCACTTGTCGTGTACAGCGTCCCAGACGCCGTTCATCCAGCGTTCCATCGTCTTATCGACGCTTTCCTGACTGATTCCGCTCGCGAACGTTACCGAGACCTCGTCCTCCCATGCTTGCGGGCACGTATGGGACACGACGGTGATGCGTTCGGTCGCACCCTTTGCGATGGCAGCGAGGCGTTCCATCTCGCTTGCAGTGAGCTGTTCCTCCTCCTCGTATGGGAAGCCATTCTCGATGCGCCACTTCTGGTCGATGGAGTACGCCCCTGGTATGAAGAGCACGCTCGTGCCGCCGATGTCGTAGAATCCGCCATCGTCTCTCACGTAGAGAATGTTCGGATGGTCCTCGTTATACATGAGACGCGACCCGTACCTGTCAGGCTCTGTGAGATGCCACCAGCCTGGACGAAGTTCGTCGTAGTGCGTAGCATACCTCCAGTAGCGGACGTCATGATTTCCTCTCATCACGACGATATTGACGCCTGGCTTCGCGTCGGCGGCAAGTGGTATCGTGAAGCTGTTCCAGTTGCCGTATCTCACTCCTGCGTCACCGGCTATGATGAGTGTGCTGCCCTTTCTCAGGCGGGCGTGCCGCATGCGGTCGAGAAGATCCTCGCCATCGCCATGCGTATCCCCTGTGACGTATGTTGCCATATGTCTTCTCCATCCTCTCACGCACTAGCGTACCTGTGGTGCCACGTCCTGATGACGACCTCGCCGTTCTTCACGATGACGGTCTTATCAGATATAGCATCGCCTTATACGTTGCTAGTGTTGCCAGTGCAATCCATGTTTCGTTCGTTGCGTGCTTGATACGTGATGATGTCTTCCATTATATCATATGGAAAGGCAGGAGACATTCGCGTCACAATTTGATAACGGGCAGCCAGCACGGAGAACGCTGACAGCGGACATAGAAGAACAGTCCGTCAACTACGAATGATACCGTTCGCGACGAACATTACCCCGTTCGTAACGAACGAGCGGCGTTCGTCGAACAGACGTTAGATTCGTCACGAACGGAAGCCAATGCGACGGTGCAGAACGATAGACAATACCAAGCGTGCCTATCTCGAGCGCCTTACTTCGTTGTCAGATGCGTCTCACTTGCTCGAACATTATCGTCGCCGAGTATGAGCTGCCAATGTGCATGCCCGAACATGTCTGGCGCGGTCGACACATAATCGTCCATGACGAGGAGTAAATTGCTGATGACACGTACACACTCCTGTCCTGATGCGTTGGTGTATCGCACGATGTCGCCCCGTATTAACTGGTTGCCGTTGGCGTCTGTCGGAAGCGGGACAGTAATCTCCGTCGCGTCATCATTGAGTATCATTGTCGTATTGTCTCTCATGAGGGTCCCACTTTCCACTATCTCGTTATCTGATTTTGCGTCCTCGTAAGCGTTTTTATCTGCCGCTTCGCTCATTTCCCCGTACGTATCGGATTGTCTCGCGTACGCACCACAAGATCAATAGCGGTATGATTATGAGCGCAGGATACGAGAGAATAATAGCACCTGCTGTTTCTAATATATGATTGAAAGGATGAGGAACATATGAGATAAGAGCATATAGAAACACAAAAACAGGCACGCGATAAAATGTGACCTTCTTAGAACATAGAATATCATAGATTGGTGCGTCGGCATGTTTAGATATGGTCGTTCTGTAGAACTCGACTAACATACTTTCGAGGAAAGACCACATGTAGAGTACGTATACAATGAGTAGACTGCGAATGTGATACCCTCAATAACCGCCATGATATCCATTATTATCTCCTATTATTTTCAATCTTGTGCGTTATAGATAAGGAATCAGCCAAGCGCATCGCGTCTTGAAGCTGCCAGGAATCTTTCCCATATCTATTCCCGATGTCCTGCAGTCGCTCTTCGAATGTCATATATTCGCCAGTTGGACCGGTAGTGAGGTCTACCTGATTGAGCAGCGTGAGCAGCTTGGAGGAATAGCCTGGGTATGGAATTCCGTGATAATAGACCTCGCGCCAATATTTGTAGCCTTGGCTTTTCAGAATCAATCCGCCCGTCTTTGCATGATCCTTCGGTTCATCGACAAACGCATACCCGATATCGTGCAGGAATCCCAAAACGAAGGCATCTTCTGGACTAGCATCAAATCCAAATCGGGTACGATTCTTAGAAACCGCCTCTTCCATTCTTGTTGCCACTGCGAGCATGTGGTGGATGCGGTCGTCACTTATTTGCATGTGCCCTCACCTATACCAAAACGTTTCTTCCACTTACAAGACATGTTAATACGTCACCGACACATTTGTAGAGCCATCTTGGCAGTCGCCATCCGTGTCTGCTGGCTCATCGCAATGCCTTGTCCCTGTTCCTTCGCTGGTCTCGTGTTGTAGCTGTTGTAGCGATTTGGAGATAGATATCAGTTCTTCCGCTAGCGCTGATATTCTTAACGACATATTGTTTTCCTGAGTCTTATTAGTTCTTATCGAGACAAATGTCACCAGCATGATGATTGTACAAATGTTAATGACGAACACAAGGTATGGCACTCCCGTCACCATAGCCCATATGAAAATCATGGCACAAATCGCGATGCCAAAGTAAGCAGCGGCAATGATTATAGTATCAATAATCACAGGGTGCGCTTTCTCACGCAATTCCTGAGAGACGTATTTGCTTCGAGCATGCTTGTATAAGTCAATTCCCAATGACAGGTACTGAATCGCAAAGGATATTAATTTAATCGCGACTATCGCAAGCAGGATAATACCTATTGCCATGACTATTGGAATGCCATACTGCATGATGCCATTCATGTGTATCTCCATGTTCGTTTGTTGGTACGACAGTATCGAACATCAATATTATACCTCATACATCATTCGCCCAATAACAACGATGCTGCGTTGGCATGCAGAATCGCACAGAAAGCACATACGATATGACTTGACTGCATGCCCATATGCGTCTCGTCGCCTACCGTCTGTCAGAGAGCCGAAGGCATCGGCGAGTGAACGTCATGACGCTCGCCATGATGCGATGTGCTCACGGGCATGAATGACGCCAGACAACAGTACACAGCATGCAACAGCACGTTTCCTAGCGGCACATCTTGTCGTCAGCTCCGTACGTCACGTGATGACTGACGTGCCTGCACCAAGTCGCCATCGATTTATATCGTCCAGTTGCCCTCAGACGGCATGACTGGCGACATGAAGACATGATGCCTGACAACAAGCACTACGATGATGTGCAGCAGTTCGAGACGTGCGGCGTTCCGTTTCGCTCGGCGATGAATTCGTACAGCAGGCATCCGTATGCGACTGGTCTCATCCGCGTAGTGTGCCGGGCGGGAGGTGAGAACGCTTATGCTTGCGCTCTTGCCCTACGGGCGAGCGTAGCACGATGCCCATGCCGGGACTTGATGACACGATATGCAGACGTCGTGGTTGCATATTGTCTGCTAGGTGTTGAAACCCGTTAGTCATCATGAAGCGCTGCTGTACTGAAGGGACATACGAGGAACCCATCGGGTCACGTAAGGTATATCACCATGTCTGGTGTCTCTCTGATACCTATTTGCTTACTATTCGCTCATGTCATAATTGCGTGGCATATGTGCTTGCAAGATGTGCTTGTTGTTTGCGTATTGCCTTCCCCACGTATTCTAGTAGGCATGCACACCGCATCCTCGTTGTGCATCTCCATAAACTGACTGACCACCGGGCAAGCCCAGTGGTTTTCTGCCTACAGGATCATAACAACCAGTATCATATCTCTCACGAGACAAGGCAAGGGCGTAATCTCGAAATCGGGGGAATGAGATTACGCCCTTGCCTAACTTACATCATCGAAAAGGCTCAACAAGACCAAAGTGATTAGCGTGTCCTCCTACGAACAGCGGCAATGGCAAGCATTATTACAATCGACATAAGAGCAACCACAGACACTCCGACAAGCCCATCCCCAGTCTGAACAACCGCATCACTATCCGATGACTGCACAACATCAGAGACAGGAGCACTGCTGCCATCCTGCACTGGCTGGACAGCACTATTGCCGTAATCCGCAGCCGTACTTTGGGCAATTACGACCGTACCATTGACGAAAGTAGGCAAACTACCAACCACAGAAACAACCGACGCATCATTCTCCAATGAGGACGAAGCCAACTGTCCGTTCACACCGCCCAACGCACTATCGGTATCAGCATCCGTGCCAGTGTCCGCAGTATCCTCCGCACCTTTCCCATCATCATAAGCCACCACAGCATGCAGCAAGCCATCATGACCATTCGTGACGGACACCTTCACAACATGCATAGTATCATCAAACGAATAAGACACATTCCCATCCGCTTTCCTATCAACGACTTCCCTGATAGAGAACGTATGCTCGCCAGGGGAAGAGAACGACACAGGAACGAACTTCACGAACCCATCATCATCATTCTGTGCCGTCTGCAACAGCTCATCCTTGCCATCAGTCGTCTCATGCAGCTCGAACGAGAAACGCCTATCACCAGGCTTCCCCGCAAGATCGCCAGACAGCATCTTGACCGCACCAAACCTCACACTGACAGGCGAAACAGCATAAGAATTCGAAAACTCAATCACGTCTACAGGCTGAGCGTCAGCATCATCAGTTGCGTTCGCCACATCATCGCCATGAGCGTCATCCTCAGTGACATCAGCAGACACATCCCTCTTAGTAATGACCGTATCAGCCTTCAACTGACCAGAACCATCATCGCTCACGCTTACACGCACATCAAACAACGAAGCATCATATGACCAACCAGCAAGCCCACTATCGACCTCGCCAACAGAGAACGAGAACACGCCAGCATGATCGAACGATAACGGAGCGAAAGGTACAGACCCGTCAGATGCGTTCTGCGCCGTCTGCAACACGCTACCATCAGAGCCAGACAACACGAAGGAGAACTCACCGTTATTCAACGCCTCACCCGTGTCACCCGTATCCACGACCTTCCGCACAGGCAATGACACGCTCACTGGCTTAGGCACATACGAGTTCACAAACCTCAAGTTATCCTGCGTATTACCATAAGCAGAAGCAACCAACTTACCCTTACCATCATCACGCACATCAACCGTAAACGACCTCACAGCATCATCATACGTGAGCGTGCTATCATCACCACGCACCTCACGCACCGAGTAAGAATGCTTACCCGCGCTATCGAAATGCAATGGCGTGAACGATATGACGCCAGCTGCGTCATTCTGAACTGTCTGCAACAGCTCGTTCTTGCCGCCAGTCGTCTCACGCAGCTCGAACGAGAACTCGTTCTTCTTGAGCGTCCTACTGCTACCACCACCAACATTCAATACCTTCAACGCGGTCACTGGCACGTCAGTCGGGGATGCAGAATAAGCATTCGCGAACTCTCTGCCAGAGTAAGTCGTGTTCGTATGCAGCTGCCCAAGCATATCAGCTGTAGAGGTAACCGTCACCTGACATTGGTGATCGTCATACGTGACACCACCCTGCTTGTCATTCCTCTCGACAATCGTGAACTTGCTCGTCCCCACTTGCCCAATGCTAATAGGACTAAACGCCACGTTCCCGCTACTATCATTCTGTGCCGTCTGCAGAAGATTCCCATTCGCATTACGCAGCTCGAACGTGAAATGCTTGCTACCAATCTCCGCACCGCTCAATCTCTTTGTCACAGAGAAGGAAACAGTAGCCGCTTTGATAACCCTATCAGTCATCGTCCTCTTCACGACAGAAACGCTGCCATCAGACGGTGCAACGAATGAAATGGGACTAGCGACAACATACCCATCAGGAGCACTCGTCTCCACAATCGTATACCGTGCCCCAGGAACCAGAATGCCATCCTTCTTATGTACGGAGGCTGCCGATGTCCAGGAATCGACCGCGTTCCCCGCATCATCACGCAGTTCGAGCTTTGCCCCAGCAAGCATAGTGCCATTATCGCTTACCTTGCTGACCTCAATCCCAAGCTTGTTCAGAAACACGCCAGCATCGACATGCTCCTTAGCATAATGGTACGATGTCATGTCCTTCAAGGCAGGCATGGTTATCGCGTCCGTCAGCATCGAATCCAGCCGCCCAGCGTTCGAATGCCCCGTAACGTCAGAATCGACTGTATCATCATTCATGCCGCCAGCGTCGGTCACGTCCTTAGTCGTGACGCTGTAATTCTTGAGAGCATCACCAGAGAACTTGACGAAGTAATCCCCTGCTGGTACGCCCTCGAACGCGTAACTACCGTCATTGGCAGTTACCGTCTCTAATGGCGAACCCAGGACTGAGTTCACGGTCTTCCCATCCTTATCGACGAGCGTTACCTTCAATCCGCCGAACACAGGTTCGCTTGCCTGTCGTGCTCCGTCCTTATTATCGTCCTTCCATGCTGTGCCAGTGATGCTGCGTGATGCAACATACGCGATATCACGGACTGTATTCTCGCCGTCAGTGAGTTCCTGAGCGTAATAGTCCGCTGGGGCGTTGCCTGTTGGCTGTATTGTGGTGGTGACGTACATCCTATCGTTCTTGTCTAGGATGTCCTTATGCATTGACCATGCGACAATCTTAGAGGGATCCACACCTGCTGGTATGGTGATCTTTCCCGTTGTCGGGTCGTATCCTGCTTTTGACCACCCGAGCGTCTCGGCATTCGTTATCTTCTTTAGCCCGTTCGTCCCGGCATATGTTCCAGTACGGTACTTCTCGTCAGTAGTGAAGTAAAAACTGACATCAGTCGCATCGGCTATCTTGCTCGTATCAAGCGTCATGCCGGTAACGGCATACGTTCCCTTGTATTCTGATAGGCTTCCCATTCCTTGCCATGGCATGCGTACGACGCCATACATGTCCGTGACCTGCCCATTGCCATAATTGCCTATCGTGTCAGTGAGCGTGTACTCGGTATTGACCTCGTTAATCTTCGGAAGTATAGAGTTCGTCAGGGATTGCTGTTTCAGTTTGGCAATACTAATGGTCGAGCGTGCGATATTTCCCCATCCAACACTCGGGACGCGTCTACTATTAGTACTCTGTATGGTCGCGGTGACCGTCTGCTGGTCGCCATTCTTCACGTCATTATCTATGTCTGTGGTGTCGCCGAGCATAACGGTGTAATGCACACGCTTGGTATCACTCCCATCTGCCTTGACGCCCGGAACGCTGAACGTGAGAGTACTGGTCCCATCAGCATTGTGCGTGAGCGTCGGCGTGATTTTCGTGCCTCCGGTGGTGGTTCCTGGATTTGGCGTATTCTCGGTATATGTGCCACCGTAAGTAAGGCTTCCGTCAAGGTATGATTGTCCTTTTGGCAATGTGATTGTATAATAGAGCGTCGTCTTGACATCCGTCATCACGTCCGCACTTGCCGTCAGAGTAGCGTCCACATAATAATCGGCGTATCGTTGCTCGTAATCAATGTCATAGATTGATTTAGATTTTCCCGTATTTGGAGCGTTCTGTTCAGTGCCTATGCCAATCTGTGCTTGTTCCCCGACAAGGAGCAGAGAATCGCCATCATTCCATCCACCAGAATGTGTGCCGAGCAGTTTGCCATTCGCGTCATACGTTTCAGGCTTATAGGTGCGGTGCCTATTCCATTGCGTCGTACCGTAATCGGTTGCACTCAGCGATGTCCCGTCTGGTAATGCTTTTGCCTTGGCAAGCTCCTGCTCGTCATATGTTTTCCACTCGTCAAGGGTTATATCATCTGTGTCACGCCCAGGAAATGCCGAGGCTGCGAGGTCACACCTGCGCCACACGCGAATATCATCGCATATAACCGCGACCGTGTTGACATTGCTTGCCCCATCAGGCGATGTCGGTAGCGTGTTGAACGCTAAATGGATGTTATCTATTAGACGTCCCAAGTATGTCCCTTGATTTGGGCAATACTCCTCCACAGCGACACCCACGCATGTCTTCCCAGCGGCTTGCAGCGTTGCCATTGACGAGTACGCCACTAGGTTATCAGCATCATACCCTGACGTCATCTCCTCGGACGACGACCACTTGCTGCCATCGGGCTTCGCAAGGTACCTAATGACTACGTACTTGTATACGTCAGTAGGATTTGCATCACCATATGCTCCCCACAGGCTATTGAAGGCTCTTCCCTCATAAGCCATTATTCCCAGGGCGCTAGTGTAGTCGGTGTCAATCTGATTGGTATCTGGCGTCAGCTTGTCTGGGTCGAACTTCACGACGTATCGCCGCACTACTGGCGCGTTGACAGAATCCAGAAGGCTATAATTTGCACCAGCGTACACGATAACTCGCGATCCGATTAGCGCAGAATCGCTGCCATTTCCGGCGTTACCAGTCCACCATAGACCATCAGTGCCATTTGCATCAGGATAATATCCTTTGCTGTAAAGGCAGACGGAATCAAACGCGCCTGGGCTCTTTATGTTTAGCGTAGTTGTTCTAGAGTCATCCGTCGTAATTACTTGGTTAGTATTATCCTGTACGTGCGGAAGCGTAGCGCCGCTCTCTGTTGTGGCACGCAGGTTCACGAGCTTGCCCGTAAGGCTGAAATCGCCATTGCTGCACGAGTTCTTGGTGAGTATATTAGTACCGTCCTTATTACTGTTAAATGGCTGCACGACGGAAATCATTCCCGCACAGAAGACGGCACGCTCCTTGATTCCATCAGCTGGGTTATAGAAATCCGTAGAAACGGACTGGTCATTACCACAAGAGGACCATGGGAAGTATGGTGCCTCGTACGTGCCGCTTGATACCTTGACGGTTCTTGTGCTGACCATGTCAATGATATACGAATCATCCAAGGCAACTGATACCACGTTCCCAGACTGCTGCCCGCTCCAGTTTGCATCACAATAAGTCGTTTTGCCACTCTCAGGGGGACCTTGACGTGTCTGATGTGAGCAGGGTGCGACGCTGCTGTTATAATACCAGTATGTTACTCCGCCGTTGTCATTTATCCAGTCACGCCCATCAGAGCGGATGGGACGAGCTCCGTTGTTATCCACAGTCCAGGCGAGGGGCGTGTAATCATCCGTCTCATCATGCCAATCGCTTATTGTCTTGCCATCATCACTGATCGTTCTGAAACGCGTCGACAGGACGACATCAAACGTGATGCCACCAACCGGCACTTCCACACCGCGCATCTGCTTGCCAGCAAGATTATTGCGAATCTCTACGTAAATGCCTGCTGTCGTACGTATACCTTGCACAGTACCAGCATTCTTGTTCGGTGCGGTATCCTTGCCTGTGGAAAAATCGAAATTTCCGCGTGCTACATCACCACCGCCCCAGTATGCGAGTCCGATGTTCAGTCGTGGTGCACTTGAGACGGTGAGGGTCTTGCCTGTGGTATGTGCGTACTCGTCTGTGGCGTTGTGGTCAGCAAATGCGTAGAATTGTGGAACGATTTTCTGTCCTTGGTGCATCTGGTTCACTTTGATGGAGAAGGTGATGTCCTTATTGCCGGGGATGACTGTGGGGACGGTATCTGTTGCGATAAGCCTTCGCCAGCAAGTGAGGACGACACAATCATGCCCGTTGATCTTCTCGATGCCGATGCTCTTTTCATATCCCTTGTCAGTAGATACCCATCCTAGCGATTCTTCGTCGAACCATGCCTGTTTCTTGCTCATGTCAAGCTGTACGCCGTTCGTATCGTACCCGGTGATGACGACTTTGTACCCGACATAACCGTTGGCGATATAAGCGTATGGGCTGTCCTGTTTGACGTCGAACACGGAGTGTATGTCGTAGCGCGCGGTATCGAATGACCGTATGATGTCGTTGTCTGGTGTGCTGTCATTGCCCGCTGTATCGTCGTTGTCCCATGGCGCGGTTCCGCTGCTGACATTGTCGACGCGTAGCATGGTGGCGTGAGCATAGTCGCCGTCTAGGTTATCAGCTATGGTCCCGCCGACTGGTCCTGCATTTGTGGTTGCGGCGTTTGCCATGGCGAGCGTAATCGTACTGATAGTGAGCAGGATGAGAATTATGATGGTTATAAGGGCGTTTTTCTTGTTGATTGTATTTGGTATGGGGTTGTAATGCTTGCGTGAGTGCTCGTGCTTGTGCTGTGTATGGTTCAGCATAGTTTGTTTGCCCCTCCTTGCCCCCACCGCACCATCCTCCAGCATGGTGTGTATGCGGGGGGGGGGTGGGGGATATGTGTATAGCATTGTCGCTATTGCCGTTCATCCTTCAACATGTATTAAGTTTATCAATTGACATTGAGCATTGGGTAGAAGACACCCTCTTCAAGCGTATGAAGTGCACAATCCGACGGTTTTCCGTTCGATTTGCCAACCAGTGCGTATTTCCGCTCGTTTTCTATTCGCTTCTGCCCGTTCCTGCCCGCTCTCGCTCGTTTCCGCTCATCGGATGGGCATACCGCTCCCTGTTCCGTCGCTCGATATGGGCAGGCGGGGAACGGATTCCGTATCACCGGTTCCCCGCTCCCCGCCTGTGTCGTCTATTTTTGACTTTCCCTGCCTGCTTCTTCCGTTTCGGCTTTCCTGCCTGCCCCTGTCTCTTTCCCTACTTCCCTGGTATGGTTATAGGATACTCTGCGGTTACGGTGATGTACTTCTCGTAGAACTCATTGAGGTCCCGATAAGCCCTGTCCTTCGCCTCGGTCCTCATATCGCCACCAGCTCCGAAACGCGAGACGCCTGTGATGAGGCTGGCTATCTCGGTGCCGCAGGCGGGAATTCCGCTCCTCTCCATGAACGCTCTGGATAGCAGGGCAAGCGTCTTCGCCCGGTCGATTCTGTCACCCGTCACGATTCGCTCGAACTCGGCGTCCATCTCAGCGGATAGCGTCTTGAGCCATGCGAGCTTGACGGACTCCTCGTCATCGCCATCCTTCCCCGACGGTGACGCGGTGGAGCATGTCCTGTTGAGGAACTTACGAATAAGCTCGCTCTTGTCACGCAGGGCAGTCGATGACCTTGCCTTACGCACGATGGTATCGATAAAGTCGGGGTCGTTCTTCCCGTTCGCCCGGTGTTCCTCGGCGCATTTGAGGATGTAGTCGACGTTGATGTCCGTCGATGCGACGAGCTCTGTGAGGAACACGATGTCGTTCCCGATTGGTTCCTTATCGGCTTCCGCCTGCTTCATCATATCCGCACGCAGATCGAGATAGCGTCCCCTGTAATCCTGGAGCGAGCGTTCCGTGAGCGGGTCGTCTGACGAGTAGCGGAACGCGGCGAACTCGTCGAACGCCCCGAGAACGTTGAGTGTCCGCATGACGGCGTTGAAGGTCGTGATGAAGTCCTTCTTCACCTGCTCACCCTCGAACCTGCCGCCGATGGGGTATTTGTTGACGATTTCGCTTGCGTTCTTGATGTAATCATCGAGATATTCCCGATACGGCTTTAGCAGGACCTTCCCGTTAGCCTTATCGTCGCCGAACAGGGAGAACGCCTCGTTAACGCGTTCTTCCGGTGTCTGGAACAGGATGATGTTCCCGTAGCTCTTGATTTCGTTCCATATACGGTTCGTCCTGCTGAATGTCTGGACAAGTCCGTGCATGCGGAGGGGCTTGTCGATGAACATGGTGTTGAGGATTCGGGAGTCGAATCCCGTGAGGAACATATTGACGACGATGAGCAGGTCGAGGCATTGGTCTTGCGGCATGAGCGAGCCGTTGCTTCCCTCTCCGCGCATTCTCTTCGAGATGTCCTTATAGTAATTGTCGAACCCCTCCCCGTCGAGCGAGTAGGTCGTGGCGAACATCTCGTTGTAGTCATCGAGTGCGGCTTGCAGGAAGTCACGGTCGCTGCTTGCGATGCATGACGAGTCAAGATCCTCGTCATCGATGAAGCCGTCCTCGTCGATGCCAGTGTTGGGTGCGTCGGAGTAGATGATTCCGATTTTGAGGTCTGGGTCGTTCGGTCCGCTTATCCTCTTGAGGGTCGTGTAGTATCTCTTGGCCATGGATATAGATTGGCATGCGAGCATGGCGTTGAATCCGTTGCGGTATGATGTGCCGTCGTCGCTTGCGAGACGTCGGTCACCCATGGTCTTCTGCTTGAAGTGGTCGAGGATGTATCGGCTGTTCTTCTCTATCCGCTCGGGGTTCTCAAGGGCGCTCGCCGTGTCGATGCCTCGGACTTTCTCATTGCTTCGCTTCGATTTCGCACTCTCTTCCATTGTCTTCACGTAGTCGATTCGGAACGGGAGCACGTTGCCGTCGTCGATTGCGTTGGCGACGGTGTATTTGTGGAGGCATTTTCCGAAGAGCTGTTCGGTCGTGCGTCTGGTCGGGTCGCCTCCCGATTTGGCGTTCTCGGCGAGAATCGGGGTGCCGGTGAAGCCGAACATGACGCTGCGCTTGAAATTGTCGGATATGAGCTTGTGCATTGCCCCGAATTGGGAGCGATGGCACTCATCGAACAGGATGACGGTCCTCTTGCCGGTTGCTGTCGCGTTGCGGTGCTTTCCCTTCAGGTAGGAGTCCATCTTCTGTATCGTCGTGACGATTGTCTTGTCTTCCTCCCTGTCGCTTGCAAGCTGCTTGGCGAGCGTCGCGGTGTTCTTCGTGGCGTTGACTGAGTCCTTCGCGAACTTGTTGAACTCACATAGCGTCTGGTAGTCGAGATCCTTGCGGTCGACGATGAGGATTGCCTTATCGATGTCGGGGCAGTGCTTTGCCATGATTTGGATGAGGCGGAACGACGTCAGCGTCTTGCCGGAGCCAGTGGTGTGCCAGATGTATCCTCCGAAGTTGGTCTTGCTACCCCATGCGTCGGCGTTCTCCACGGCGGCGATCTGCTTGAGGCATGCCTCGATTGCGCTAATCTGGTATGGACGCAGGACGATGAACTTGCCGTTGACGCACAGCTGGCAGTAGCGGGTGAGGATCATCTTCAGCGGTGTCGGTGCGAGGAAAGAGGCAGCAAACGCCTCGATGTCGTCAATCGGCTCGTTCTGCGCGTCGCTCCATCTGTTGACCTGCTTGAAGCTGCCGGTCCTTCTCGACCTGCGGTTGCCGGTCTTGTCGAGGCGGGCGGTATTCGGGTAATAGCGGGTGTCAGTGCCGTTGCTGATGACGAATATCTGAATGAAGTCGAACAGACCGGTATCAGTACCGTAGCTCTCGTTCTGGTATCGCTCGATCTGGTTGAATGCTTCCTTGATTGACACACCACGCCGCTTGAGCTCGATTTGGAGGACGGGGAGACCGTTCATGAGGATGGTCACGTCGTAGCGGTTGCGCCGCTTGCCACCCTCGGCACGGTACTGGTTGATGACTTGGAGCGTGTTCCGCAGGGGGTCGTACTCATCGACAATCCGAATGTTGGCATCCTGCCCGTCATCGAGCTTGAACGCGACGACGCGCTCCTCTTGGAACAGGCGGGTCTTGGCGAGGACACCCTTGTATCCCTTGATGAGGTTGAGGAAGCGATCCCATTCGCCATCAGTGAACGATAGGTCGTTGAGAGATTCGATACGTGTGCGGAAGTTGGCGATGAGGGCATCCTCGTTAGTGATGCCTGGCTCGTATCGGATTCCATTCCGATCGAGCTGGGCGATGAGGGCTTCCTCCATCTGTGCCTCTGTCTGGTATGCGGCGTTGGCGTTCTTGCTCTTCGGGACATTGCGGCATACCGTGGGGACGGGTGCGAGGGCGATGTTGTTTCGGACTGTAGTATCGATGTAGCCGGTACCGTCAGCGGATGCCGTCGCTATCGTCTTGTCCCTCTTGTCGTTGAGTCCTGTTTCCATGGTGCCTCTCTTCCCTGTCTCTTTCTCTCAGCATATATAGGTTCACCCGGTGCCCGTATCGTGCCGCTCGGTGTTGCCAATCTTCTTGCTTGCGGGAAGCAGACGGGTGAACGGGCTTGATATGGTCCTGAGCATGATATTCGCTATAATATAATGTATCACAAACACCGTTGATATTTGCCCACAATAATGGAAAACATATGTGAATACCATCGATTCACATGGGCGGGCGGTGACGCAATCTGCCTTCTTTCAATCGCTCTGCCTGCTCACTTACTCCGTTCGTTCGCTATCGGCACGATGTCTGCTTGCTACGAGACGAACGGCGGGGCGGGGAGAATGGAATACCCGCAGGTACGAGAAAAGTGGGCGGCACGCCGTCAGCCGGTTTCCCTACCCGCTTGCTCGGTTTTGCGTTCCAAATCCTGCTATCGTGCGGTGTTCCCGTATTTACCGTTTGCGTAGTCGGAGAGGAATCGTTTCTTGTCAATGAAGTGTCCTTGCTTGTTGCAACAGTTGATATGCGTGTCACTGTCGATTCGTTGGAGTGCTCTGCGAACGCGCTTGTTCCTATTGCCGCTGTGGACATGGAGAACTGTATCGCGTTCGCCCATGTTCGTATCGACGAAGATATCATCTGGGAGCGCCTCGTTGATTGCGAGGAATGCCTGCTTGTCGTTGATATCCATTCCGTTGAGCATATCGATGTTGTCGTGGATGAGTTCGACCACGATATCGATGACTGTGCGTGCCGTATCATCTATGAGGGCGGAGCACCGTTCGGTCGCCTGCTTGTATTTCTCGTCTGCTATATGACGCTCAGCCAGGAGCTCGGCGAGTTGTCGATTCGCTGTGGCGTTATTCCTATTAACGCTCTCATATTGCTGGACTACCTGCACGCATGCCTTGCTTGCCTGCTTCTCATACTCTCCGAGCGCGGCAAGATCGACGAGCTGCTTCTCATGCTTTTCGATGAGCAGGTTATAACGCTTGCCGTCGATTTTGAGATGGATTTTAGACATTGTATTCGCCTTTCATTCGGTACTTGTTCTTACCAATAATTTCAGCATATTAAAGCAAGAAATCAATCAAATCGGAATTTATACTCAGTCTTTCCATAATCCGGATATGCGATTTCCGTGCCGTTCTTCGTCCCGCTTGCCGTTTTTACTTCCTCGCCGTTTTGCCTCTCGTCACGTTCTCGCTTCCCGCCGTGCGTCCCGTTGCCCCATGCCCATATCGCATGTCCATGGTGTCCGTTTTCGGGTAAAATGCGGAAGTGTCGCCGTTGTCTAATATCGAGCTGACGAAAGCAGCATACGGAACTGGCAATCGACGACGGGCAAGACGAATACCTCAACGCCCAATACCGCAAGCACCCCTCCGTGCCAGCCGTATAGCCAATACAGGACGCCTGACGCACGGGCACTGACAAACGGAGAACACGCTTACGAGAAAATGTCCCCTCAGCGTCTCTCACAACGCCACAGACGGGCAACACGGTATGACGGGCAAGACGACGACGTGATGCCATGTTGCAACGCTGTCTGCTTACCGACACGATGACGAGACGGGACGCATCTGTCTGCTTGCCGATATGACGAGCTGAGAGTAGAACGCCGCGATGCATACTGCTGCCCGCCCAACGATACTCTGACACGGTATGCACGGCGGAACGAACAGACGACGGGACGAATGGCGGGATGAAAACAAAACGAGCCGCCCCGCAAAACGTGGAACGGCTCGCAAAACGAGACGATAAACGATACGACAGCTACTCACCATCAGAAACGGAAGCAGACCCATCCGGCAAGTGGGGGAAATCAAGCAACCGAGAACGATAGTACTCATACTGCTCCCGTCGCATCGCAATCTCCGCAGGGATACCATCAGTCAACGAAGTCGTAAGGGTATCGAAACGGTCGAGAATATTAACGACATGCTCCTGCGTAGCAAGAGACGGAACAGGGATTTCAATCCCCTTAACCTTTGGAACCGTGAGCTGTGGAATTCCACCTTTGTCACCGTTAATGCTAGTTTGAGTAAGTGCTAAATCCAGGTAAGATGCGGTTATTCTCTTGATATCTGGCGTAATGGTTATCAGGCGGATAATCGGCGTAAAATACGGTTTTCTGACGGAATGAAAACCGATAGAGCCACGAGCAGAAATCGTTACTGACTCTTTCTCAACGCTGTATTTCGAGCAATAGCCATATAGAGCCTTGTCGTTAGTTCCGTTAGAAAACACTGGATAGGGGTGGGTATCGGTCGGCGTTGCTTGTCCCTTAACGGTATCATCAGGCACATCTCCACCAGCCTTTATAGAAATCGATATTTCATCCAATCTTTTTATCTCAACCGGCTTGCCATCCATGCGTTCGAGGTTCTTCTTATCAAGCAGATGATCCCGGTAGTACTCGTATTGTTCCTTCCTATCGTCCAGCTCCGCTTCCAGCTCCGCTTCCAGCTCCGCTTCCAGCTCCGTGAAAGAATCCAGAATACGAACAATCTCCTCCTGAACCGGCAACGGTGGAACAGGGATTTCCATATGTAGGACTTTAAACATGTTCGGA
>Ga0256871_1000078_pt1 | contig 29914 bp, 26 predicted proteins | sample RumenRJG_07RNA_FD_185439 | JGI IMG/M metagenome (GOLD analysis project Ga0256871, IMG submission 185439) | Metatranscriptome of bovine rumen microbial communities from Lethbridge, Alberta, Canada - Rumen RJG_07 (Metagenome Metatranscriptome) | ecosystem: Host-associated > Mammals > Digestive...
GAATCGGCATAACAGGCCTCCTTTTGTATAGTCTAATAATAGCACATATTAGACTATATTTCAAGATTGGCATGCCTGAAATGTCGACATGATTCAAGGTGCTTAGTGTCGAAAAGAGGGATTATTGGCACTATATCTGGCTGAAACGGGCCAGCCAGGAACAAAAATATAGGAATCAACCTAAAAACTGGTTTCGTATAGGCTGTTATATAGTCTCATCGGTTGGGAAAGTATTACTCAATCATTAGTTATTGTGGAATAGAGCCTGTGCGGGAGTACTTGTCAGGAGAGATATCTACAGTATCAGTATTCCGGACAGGATGAAGAGGAAAAGTGGTAGACTGAGCACGGATGTCGGTATTTTGACCGCGGGATGTTCAGTTTAGAATCCTATCAATCGGCAAATCTTCCGATTAACTACCTTTCTACCAACATAGATAATCATTACTGAACTCGCTAGTGTTATGATTGCTGAAAGTGGAAATTGCCAGATTTTAAAGTGAAAATGTGAAAATAGCCCTATTACCACGAAATGCACAAGATAAATTCCAAAGCTATAATTTCCAAGCTGAATAAGGGCTTTCTCCAGCCTTTGGTTCAATCCAGAGTCATTTCTACTTGCAAATATACTAGCCATCATGCAAACCACACTTGTATTCAGCATTGATGAAAAACGAATCTGTGATGTAGCCATGTCAGCATTGCCAAAAAAACTCTGCCACGCTAATCCTTCGATCATGGATAAAGCAACTGAAAGGATCCAGAGAATAGTCCACCTTTGCCCGTCCCGAATATGTATTATGCCGTTTCCTATCAAGATACCTAAGTAATAATATAGAAACCACTCAAAGCAATTAAGCCTGACCAGAATGTCCGAAATATTTATAACCCCAAGATACGGAAGGTATCTTGTCAGCATGATCATAATCGGCGTGAAAGCAAATCCGACCATCCAAAACCTGCTCTTAGCAAGCCTCAATATCAGTGGTGTCAGGACCACAAGTTCCATATAAACGATCATAAAATAAAAGATGCTAGGTTGGTTTGCAGTCAGTAAATTATATCCGACATTCCGGTCCCTATGGAGTACACTAAAGACCAATGTCCATATTACATAAGGAAATAGAACTCTAGAGATTCTCTTCCATATAATCTTACTATCGATGCAATCCAGCTTGGTCAGATAGCCCGACAAAAATATAAATAAGCCAACCGCAAAATTAACAAATGGACGGATGATCAACCCTAATTTTCCACTGCCGCATGTATGAATACAGACAACAGCGATAATTGCAATTGCTCTTAGTATTTGGACATTATTGTTCCGCTCGCTTGCTTGCTTGCTTGCTTGCTTGCTTGCTTGCTTGCTTGCTTGCTTGCTTGCTTGCTTGCTTGCTTGCTTGCTTGCTTGCTAAATGATTCTCCCATCATATGATCCCCATGTAAAGCCGTTAAACTATTTTTAGCATTACAATTTTGATGGGTAGACATCTCCACCATATATACTTCAATTTGTTCTTCATACCATTGATATCCGCAAGCCTATTATGTTCTCCCGTGATTCGATCCACATAGCCTTCATAACTCCAGTCTGTAGACATATTTGCAGTTGCTTGCTGATCTTCTAGAAACTCTGTAAGACACTCTGTAAGGCCTTCTTTAATTACTTTGTAATTGATCTTCTCGCCTGTAAATTTTTCTATTTTCGAACTATCAAACTTACGATTAAAAAAACGGTCATACTTCATCTGATACTGATTCCCGAGAACATTAGCAAAGTTCTGCCAGTCATCTAGGAACTGGACTTTTGGTCTATATCCCATCACACTTTCAAATATGTCGAGATAAATTAGTAATACCTGCTTCCATGTCATACTTTCTTCATTTACGATATGGAAAGCTTGACCATAACATTTTTCATTTCCAATCACCGCAGCGATTGCATTGGATACATCCTCGCCATACGTTAATGAAGTTATAGATTCGGCTGTTTTCTTAGTTAGCACAATAGTTTTGTGAAGAAGGGCTCGTCGTAACCAGTGTTCTTTTTCTAACGTACCAAGCTGAAGACGATTTCTGTTGTAGGTTATGTATGGACGGATTATCGTCCAATTGTTTCTACCACTGTTTCGTAGCATGTCTTCTTCTCTTGCCTTACGAAGTGCATATTCATCTGTCGCAAGATAAGCTGAGTCTTTTACTGTATCAAGCAGTCGGGGTGTGTTCTCAGTAATTATCTCATTATTATTAGCATATACGCGACATGAGCTTAAAAACACATACTGATCTGTCTTTGATAAGAAAGAATCTATGCGCTGTTTAAACTCTGCACTTCCATAGATCATGAAATCCACAATAGCATCAAAATGATATTCTGAACACAGCTTATTCAGCATATTTAAATTGTGTGCATTACCTTGTACAAAATGAATATTTGTATTGTGTGATTCCCTTTTGTGCCTTGATGTAACATAGATTTGATTATTTTTGTCATCAGATAATTTTTGTACAAGTGGAACGCCCATTGCACCTGTACCGCCTAATATCAGAATATTCATTTTACTTACCCAAGATTTTTTTAAGTGTCGAGACGCCAGATTCTCCCAATATCTTTTTTACAGCCTGCTTTGTTGCTCCTTTCGAATCATGTTCAAGATTTCTCATAATCTTAATACCGTCACTTTCATTTTTAGCGTCTGTGAATACCTCAAAAATCATACTATGTGTGATCTTAGGATTGAAAAATTTCTCCATCTGCGATAAGTAGTCTTCTTTGTTATCTGCCGCATAATACTCATACCCTAGATCTTTCGCATAATGCCTGATAAGATCCGTGGATTTTCTTCCAAAATGCCCCCCCGCAGCAATAAAACGTTCTGCATCTTCGCCAAATAAAGAACCCTGATGATTATAATTTGTGAACTCTGTTCCATGTCCATTGTTGATCACAAGTAATCTAAGATTATTACCGACGTGACGATTTCCTACTACATTCATATCATAGAAAAATGACAGATCGCCAAGAACCCCAAAATGTAATATATTCGGTGCTGCTAATGATGCCCCAACGACAGAAGAAATCATCCCATCAATTCCAAATCCACCTGTGTTAGCAAAGCACTTCACATTTTTAGGTAAGTTAAAATAATCCCAATTTCGAATTGAATTCAAAACGCCAAGATAAAGCACACTATTCTGCGGCAATTTAGAAATGGATTGCTGTGCTATCCAAGTGTTAGAAAACGGAAGTTGAGCATTTTCCCCTTTCTCTTCAACATGCTGAACTTCTCGATTCCAATCAAGATAATATGAAGTATCAGTTGATTTCCCCATCATTGTATAATGCTCAAAGAAATATTCTTCAGACATTTCAAAAGTATTAGTTAACTTTCCAAATCGATCTCTTAAAACGCCATCTGGATTAACCCTCCAAACCTCATTAGTAATGAAGCCCATTTCAGCTCCAGAAACATTTCCAATATCAATAACAAGGTCTGCCTTTTGACATTCTGGTTTGTAAAGATCTTGGCTACAAAGAAGCGGTCCATTTATACAATACCGTCCTTTGTAATTTCCATTATGATCGCACAATACCACAGCATTGAATTTCTCACAGAACTGATCAATTGCCTTTGTCAATCGCTCTGACATTGGAAGATGTGAACCGATATAAATTCCAACCTTCTTTGCTGTAATTTCCGGAAACAAATCCTCATATCCAATCCGATGCATAACTCTTGTTGTGGGCAAAGTATCAACACTAAAGTCTTTACTATAACCTGTTGTTAAATTAATATGCACTGGTCCTTTTCCGCGATGATTTAATTCCAGAATAGCCTGATTCAATAATCTATTAATGCTTAGCGCATCTTCATCTGTATGAATTTGTCCAATCTGTACACTTAATTTAACTGAATCTTTAGGCTGCACAGTTCTATCTATAAACTGTGATGAGTAACAATCAGTCCTGTTTAAGGGCTGTGTAGAAGTTACTGCCAGAACTGGAAGCTGCCGATAGTATGCTTCCGTTAATCCTGGGAAATAATTTCTAGATGCAGTGGCACCCGTACAACTTAAAACTACTGGCTCACCGCTCTCTTCTGCTAATCCGCAGGCAATATAAGCCGCCGATCTTTCATCCACAGATGAATAGATTTCGAAATATGGGTCATTTTCAATGCTTCCCACAAATTCAATATTAGTTGTTCCCGGACTGGCAATTACTTTCTTTATGTCATTAGCTTTTAAGAGATAAATAAGCATTTGTACCGCCCGATTATTCGTATAGTGCTTATCCATTCTTGCTCTCCTTTCGTATTGCAAGCATATTTTTCACGATAAATGTCAGCTTCTTCCGGAATGCAATCATAAGAAGTACAATTCCGATCAGTACAGTATATCTGATAAACGAATTGATATATAATGCCATGCTGATAAAGGCAACTACTAAAAACCCTACTGAAGATAAAAAAATCAGATTTGAATTATAAATTTCATATCCAAGATTCTCACGGCATAACTTACGCGAAAACAGATAATGAAATACAACGTATAAGATATAACACCCAAGCGTAGTGTATGCTGCTGCCTGATATCCAAACATTTTGATAAATACATAGTTCGTTATCAAATTTACAGCCGCACCAATCATTGTTGCGGCTGAAATGAACTGCGTCTTCTTGTAATAGAATTCAACAACCGCAAAAAATGTATACTGATATAAGAAATACACACTCATTACAATCGGTGGAATTAACCAGATTGCACTCTGATAGGATGGAGGAGCAAATATTGTTACTATCTCAGGCGCAAGTATGATCAAAAGAATATTTAGCATTGCTACTAATGCAAAAGAGCCATATGCCACTTTTGTGATATCTTTCGCTTGATCATGTTTCAGCTTGATATACATCCACGGCTCAATTGTCTGCATCAAAGCAGTGTTAAAAACTGTCATAATCAATGCGATAGAATATGCCAGATTGTATATTCCAGCTTCAGAACTGCCAACCATATTCTTGATCATAATACGATCTGAACTATTCAGAATCACCTGTGACAAATAATGCGGAATTAACGGAACATTAAATAATAATGCATACTTCCAATATTTAGTATTGATAAACTGCTTCGATTTGATCCGCTGGTGAATAAACAATGGTACAAAAAGAACAAATTCCACAATACAGAGGCCTAGAATTCTGGCTGTTACCTTGTCCTGACTATTCAAAACGAGAACTATTCCAAGAGCTGGTTTGGCAACTGCCATAATCAGTGTAATTGCTACCAAAGAACGATATCTAAAATCAACTCTCTGTTCGGATGACCAGAAATTAAAAATAGAAGTTGTCCATATCATCAGGAGCATCGATAGCATCTGTGGTGTATTGACACTGAATAGATGATTCCAAAATGCTTTTGTAAACAGATATATGATCAGCCAGATAAAGCATGACAGAAAATTCAAGCTTTCCAACGAAGTGACAAAGTTAGTTCGGTCTTCCTCATAACGTACAAGGCCTGATGTGAACACGCCATAATACAAATTTAACGACACAAAAACAGTAACGATTCCTAGCCAGGAATTCCAAACACTGTAGTCTCCATACTCACTTGTCGTAAGTATTCTGGTAAAAATCGGCGTTGTAATAACAGAGATCCCCTTCTGCACAAAAGCACAGATCAGAAACCAAAATGACGCTCTTACTTGTACAGGAAGAGATTTATATTTTTTCAGGATTTTTCCAACCATTACAAGTCTCCTGTAATTGCTCTGTTCAAGAAATCGATACCCTTCTTTCTCTGCATTCTAAGAGCCGCATCGATATTTCTAGTCTCCTCGTCAGAAAGAGAATAATCATGAGTTGCATTCAAGCTCTCAATTTTCCGATTAATGTTAAGAGTCGCCATCAATGTATCAATTCTTGAATTCATTGAATTCTTGTCGCTGTTCTTGAAGCGGTTCATGGCCACATAGGGAGTATGAAAGATCGAAGAGAATACTGCTCCATGAAAAGAATCTGTAATGACAAGACTTGCATTTTGGATCAATGCCAAAAAATCTGGTACTTCAACAATTCCTTTTGGACACATAACATTTTTATGTGACTTTTCCCACTGACGATTAGCAACATCCAAATAATTAATGAAGTAGATCTTCTGATGGCGTTCTCTAGCATATTGAATAGCCATTTCACGGTTATAATTATCAGTACTAAGGAAATACGCAAATATATAATCTCCCTTGTCACCTGTTTCACCAAGGGCTGCCAATGCTTTCCATTCGTTTTGTTCCAGAAGCAGTGTCGGGTCCGGCATGATGTCTGCCCTGAAATCCGGGTAATACTGTTGCATTGCTGCAAGTGACTTTTCTTCACGTAGAGATATCGCATAGAAATCTCTCGTCATCTTGTAAGCGTATGTGGCTTCCTCTTGTGTCAATGACTCTCTAGCCATACTTGCAGCATAAGCTATTTTTCGTTTTCCCGGATCAGCAAAAGACAAGAATAGAGTATTTTGCCAGCCAATCGGATTCCATATCTGATCGCTTCCACAAACAAATGTATCAAATGAACCATTCAACTTCTGTATATTCTGCGCTGTAACCTCATCTGTATGTGGAATTTTGGCTTCAAATATATTCATTGCTTTGCGACGTTTTTTTACACCAGTATAATAAGAACCATACAACACGCTCTTGGCAAATTCTTTCACGGGTTGTATTAAATTTATACTGTATCTGGGGTAACCGGAATCAAGCACATAACTAACCTGTCTTACATCATACCCCTGTCCTTCCAGTACCTTCCAAAGAGCAAAAGACTGAAGTAAACCGCCATAATTGTAGTTATTATGGTAAAGTGTCAAAATTGCTATTTTATTCTTTTCACTCATATTCTCCCCATCATCACAATTGAGATTACCTTAATAAAAACACTTACATTTCGTTTAAGGAATATATCTCGTGAAAGTATCAATTTCATGCTCTTCCAATTATTTAGTATTATCTATAATAGCCTTTTCAAACTTCTTATACGCTTCATCCCATGATAAATTTTTCACAGACTCTTGCCCATTTTTGACAAGTCTTTGACTTAATTCATTGTCTTCAAAAGCTCTCTTAACGTTTTCAACAAGTGCGTCCACATCTTTGACCGGACTTAGGAGTGCATTATAACCATCCTTAGCATATTCTCTGACGCCTTGATAATTTGTGGATATAAGTACGTTGCCACAGGCCATTGCTTCTAAGCCAGTAAGGCCATAACCCTCCTCAATCGTTGCACACAAAAATACACGAGTTTTATTATAGATATCAACAGTCTGCTGCTGGGATGCTCGAAATGTATAGTGAATCCACGGTTGATTATCCTTGAAATCAAATACCCCAAACATATAAACCTCAAGATCCGGATAAATGTCATGCAGACGATTGATGGCTTCCAAAGCATATTTGACGCCTTTATACTCATTGATATGGTATAAGAGAGAAATCGTATGCTTCCTTCTATTTGTAACCGGCGTGATGATTTTATATGCATTTAGGTCAATCGGATTTTTAATTAAGATAGATGGATTCTTTGAATATTGATCGACAATATCCTTGAGCCAAGTCGAAACTACAATATTAGTGTAACCCAATGCATATGTTTCATGCACATAATTGACAGAGTGATCCCAAGTTTCATAGTCCTGAATGAAATATACTTTTTTTGACTTCCGAAAATATTTTTCTGCATAAGCAATAGTCCATATTGCAGTAGCAATAACTATATCGACGTCACCTATTCTTTTTTCAAAATTTTTATCATTACTAGATATTTTTTCGATAGTATTATTCAAGGAAAACCATCTAGGTTCTATCCGAGTTTCGCTAATTGTCAAGGTAGTTGTCAGTAAAAGCTGTAGTTTTTATTGCTCTGTGTTCCTTTTGCTTGGCCGGTTTTACCATGACCAGAATAAGTTGTAAATGACAAGCGGCTCCGCCGTCGCTGCGCGATCATTGACATCTTATTCTGATCATGGTGTAGAATAACCAAGCAAAATGAAGCCGGTTTATGATGCTATCGCTTCCTGGCTATCAATATCGGCAGCTGTCTCTTCATACTTTTTATCAGGGTTCAGATATGCTTCCGCGATGTTCTCCCAGTTGCGGGTGCTGCGGCCATTCCAACGCTCTGGGTGGGCTGCCTTTGCGGCTTCATATACCTTCGCGCGGTTGGCAAGTATCTCCTCACTCTTTCCTGTGTGGCGTTCAGCCGGGGTGAGGAACTTTATGCCACTGTGATGATGCTCATATCTGTACCAGTGTACAAAAGTGCTGCACCATGCACGCGCTTCCTCAATACTTTCAAATCCCTTCGGCTGGTAGTTCGGCCGGTATTTGAGGGTCTTGAACAATGATTCGGAATACGGGTTGTCATTGCTCACACGCGGCCTGCTGTTGGAAGGTGTGATCCCCAACGCATACAGCGTCTCCAGCATGGTCGCGCCCTTCATGGGGCTGCCGTTATCTGAGTGCAGAACAAGGGGCATTGTTGTGAGCCTCCCCTGTGCAAGACATGCACGCCGGATCAGTACGCTGGCATGATCCGCAGATTCTTCTTCCCAGACTTCCCAGCCAACAATGTCGCGGCTGAAAAGATCGATAATAAGATAAAGGTAGAAGAAGAATCCTTTTACCGGGCCTCTGAGATATGTAATGTCCCAGGTCCAAACCTGATTGGGAGCTGTGGCCACATAGGAGGCAGGTTTCCCGTGCTTTCCGGGTTCCTGACTGCGTCCGCGGTGGTTCTGCATCTTCTCCTCGCGGAGAATACGGTAAAACGTTGATTCGGAAGCGATGTATTCGCCTTCATCCGCAAGAGTGGGGACGATCTCGCATGGCGGCATGCTCGCGAAGCGCTCTTCGTTAACGGTGTCGATCACTTTCTGCCGTTCTTCCGGTGTCAGCTTATTCACCGGATCGGAATGATCGGCATATGCGCGGCGGTCCTCATAGGAATTGTGTTCCCTGTTCAGAGACTGCCACCTGTAATAGGTACGCTCAGTAATACCGAGATGTTCGCATGCCTTTGACAATCTGGCGCCGTGATCCACGGCTTCGTCAATAAGCTGGATGGCTTCCCTGCGATCCGCGGCGCTTATTGACCGTCCTCTGGATCCCCCCAGATCGCATTCGCTTTTTTTGACAGTACGAGCAGAGCCGCTGCTTCCGCAAGGGCCTTCTCCTTTCGCTGGAGCTCCTTTTCGAGCTTTTTACGCTCCTTCTGGGAATCCTTCAGTTCACGGTTGAGTCTTGCTGCCTCTTTTGCGATGCCGCCGTTGGCATTCATGCACGCATCTTTCCAGGCTTTGATCTGTTCAACATACAGGCCTTTTTTACGGGCATACTCAGCCAGCTCAGTTTCATTAAGACTGGCGGTTTCGACAACAATAAGGAATTTGTCCTGCGTACTCCATTCGTCCGGTACTACGTCTTTACCTGGAGCCGCGTAACCATCCTTTCTTGCCTTGTCCCGCCAGTTGCGGAGTGTCTGCTCGGAGAGGCCTTCCTCTTTGGCGATCTTGGTGATGGATTCGTTGTTGGGCGGAAGCATCCTGCGAAGCATTGCTTCCTTGTATTCTGGACTGTAGTTCATGTGTGAAGCTCCTTCCTGTGGTAACTAAACACCCATGCCCACCTTTGGCACCACCATAAATGAAACGTAGCAGGGTAGGAAGTAGATTGATTGTCTTGATGCCGTTCGCTATACTAATAATAACGGCAAAGATCGCTTTATTTTTGGGCCTGTAGCCCGTAAACTAAACTGATCTCAGGTACTCTCATTTGCACCACCATCTGTCCAGCTGCTAGCAGCAAAAGGACGTAGAGTAAAATGATAATAGACAGAGTACCATGCCGCAAATCTCATCCAAGGAGGTACCCTATATGGAGAGGATTTACGACAATTGTTGTGGTATTGACGTGCACAAGAAACTCATCGTTGCCTGCTTAAGAAAAGGCAACAAGCAGGAAATACGTGAATTCGGTGCAACAACCAGAGAACTTCTTAAACTGGCTGATTGGCTCAAAGAAAGCGATTGTGAAATGGTCGCCATGGAGAGCACAGCTTCTTATTGGAAGCCTCTGTATAACATCCTTGAGTCATCTGACCTAAATGCAATGGTAGTCAATGCACACCATATGAAGGCAGTGCCGGGTCGAAAGACGGATGTTAAGGATGCTTTGTTGCATAACACTGTAGTGCAGAACCATAATTATTATCATAAAAGGTTAGCAACCCAATTTTATTATATGTATTATTCATTATTGCTTTTCATCTTGCATGAATCATGTATTTTGATAAAATTCTTTTTTCAAAGCTTCATCAAATTTATCTTCTGCAATTTTCCAATCAAATTTCTTGGCGCTGAAAATTCCATTTTTTGATATTTCTAGTCTTTTACTTTCATTATCAAACAGGTAACTTACACCTTCTGCAAGAGCCTTAGGATCCTTAACAGGACATAAAATGCAATTGAAGCCATCGATACCATACTCAAGAACACCTCGATACCTTGACGAAACAAGAGCGGCGCCACAAGACATTGCTTCTAATCCAGTCAGACCATATCCCTCTTCTACACTACCGCACAAAAAGACTTGAACGGAATTATATATTTGTATTGTTTGTTCTTTTGTGGCGTTCTTAAAGAATTTAACCCAATCTGGGAATCCTGGATTATCGAAAGTTCCAAACGAAATAACTTCTAAATCAGGATACTTGTTTTTTAATATTTTTAAAGCTTGGTAAGAATATTTAAATCCTTTATATTCCCCTTCATGATAAAGTATCCCTATTGTATGTTTTTTCCTTTTATCAATTCGAACAATGCTAGTATATTCATCTGTGCTAATAGGATTCTTAATTACCAAGGATGATTCGGTGCTATTCTTATCAACCACATCTTTTAGCCAGTCAGAAACTACGATATGTCTCATATCAAGATGAAATGTCTTATTAACATAATCCTTATCGTGATGCCAATTTTCATAATCCTGAATAAAATATACTTTTTTGCAAGGAAACAATTCTACTGTTTCTCTTGCGGTTTCAACCGACGTGGCTATTGCAATATCAGTCTTATCTATCAGTTTTTGAATATTATGCTTATACTTGGAATATTGATGTATCGATTTATCCAAAGTAAACCACTTAGGCTCAGTTTTCGTAAAATAATCACATAACTGTTTTCTTATTATCGGTACATTAAAAGGGAAATTATCCAAACAGCCAACATTTAAATTTAGGATTGATACGCTATATCCCCTTTTATACATTCTATTAGCATATTCATAGACAATTTTATACCCGCCTGAAGGGACCCTTAGGTACCTCGGAAGGACAAAACAAATATTCATATCTTATCCATTCAATATTTCAAAATCCAATTGCTTGTAAATGCTGGAGAAACAGTGCTTGCAAACAGATTATCTACTGATTGATATAACCATATCCCAAGTATTGTTATGATAATTACACTACTTCTTATTAACCAATACTTTTTATTTTTACTAACATATTTTTTATTTCTATATTGAATATCAAAAAGCATAAAGGCGTCAATCAAATTGATAACTTGTAAATTTCTTTCTATCCTGAAGAAATTAAAATTCATTATGTAGAATGGCAGTGCAATAATGCAATATAAATTTAACCAATATATTGTTTTTGAAAATCCAATTTTCTCATTGGAATACAGAAGATAATTCTTATCACGATATGACATCATTTGAATATATATTGCATAAGACATATATAAATTTACAAAAGTCCAAAACCATAACACCATCCATCCATGGCCGCTACTAACGCCAAGGAACTTGGACACTCCGGATAAAGAATCAGCAACGGTTGATAATGCAAAATTTGCAATTGTACTTACTATCTTTTTATTAGCTGACAGCGCAATAAAAAAAACTCCTAGAGCAGCAATTAACTGTTTGAACATTCTTTTCTTTAGTAGTTTTCCAATAATAATAAATGGCATATAGAAAAGAAATGTCTTTTGCATTAAGGCAGCTAATGCAATAAATATTAGAAAAAGTACGTCTCCCTTTATCTCATCTTTGCTTATCCAATAAATAGATACGATAAAAAATACTAATCCCAAAAAATTTCTTATTTGAATCAAATCATAAAAGAATGGGAAGATAAAATATATCCAATAGAAAGCGCATCTATAATCTGGCGAGATATATTTCCTAGTAATTAGATCAATAATCAGATATCCAAAAATCGAGATTATTAGTCTAAACTGCAATAGAGAAATTCCTATTTTTTTCGCTATAAAAACTAATATTCCAAAGCCTACATCTTTAGAAAAAAAGTCTAACTGATAATATATAATTTTATAAATATTATTGTCTGGGTTTACTACATTCCCACCCATAAATATAACTAACATGAGTAATGTAATAAAACATGCAAAGTTCATATCATGATGTCTGCTTGTCTTTTTCCACCTAAGGTGAAATATAGACGACAACATCATTGCAATAATCGAAAAAGCAAAGCTGATTCCTAATGTCATCTATTTAACCTATTTCTTCACTGCGTCCCATTTTGTGGTTCAAAAAATCTTTGATACCTAATGAATATGCCCTGAATATGCTTTTATTTATTATTCGTGATGTCATCATTCTAAATATTCTTGAAAGGAAAGCATATTGAAAGCTTGGAAATAAAAAATATTTATTATGTTTTGAAATACATGATAATCGATTACGGGTCATGTAATATATGCTAAATGGAGATTCATCTCCACCTGTTGAGGCACTCACTTTATGCCACAATACTGCATTAGGATTATATAGTATTCTATATCCTGCCTCCTGAATTCTCACGCAATATTCAGTGTCTTCACAATACATAAAATAATCATCCTCAAAATATCCGCATTGTTGAATTATTTTTCGTGGGATTAGTATACAGCAACCTGTAGCAAACGAGCATCTTGTCACTTCAGTAAGATGATCATCCTTTAAATTCATTCCGAAGTGATATGAATTTCCCTTATGTCTATCGATATAGCCCCCACCATACCACACAATATCTGGCTTAGAAAAATATAGCATCTTAGGTGAGACAATTGTGTTATCATCGACCACAGATAACAACTCTTCTATCATATTATTATCAATTACAGTATCATTATTTAATAGTAAAATATAATCTGATCCCTCAGATAATGCTCTTCTAATGCCTATATTATTTCCACCAGCAAAACCTTGATTAATTTCAGATTGTATCGGTATGATATTAGGGAACTTATTACTAATTACAGATAATTCATCATTTGTTGATTTATTATCCACTACATATATTTCGATTAATATATTACTTCTAACATTGGAATTATTGATACTATTGAGACATTCGATTGTATCATTAACTCCATTATAATTTACAATTATTATTGCGACTTTTATTTTCTGCATATTTGATAATCGTTTTGATTCCTGATAAATTCCTAAATTTCAAATATTCTGTTCGCTAATCTATTCACCGGAGATTTCTTCAAAAAATCCTTGCAAACTATTGCAAATACCTTCCCAAGTATATGTTTCCATGAAAAGTTTATAGGCCTTCTCAGCAGCCTTCATGGAACCTTGATGTGTTTAAGAAGGTCTTCCTTTGCATCATGTGAAATCACCATTATTTTCGCTGCCTTTTTACATGAAGGCTTTAAAAATAACTTGTGAACAATATTGGTTTTCTTAGGTGCATAGACTGAATGAGCATATGCTGACATATCACAAACTGTAATAACATTTCTCATCTTCCCAACTCTATATGGGAGGATAAAATTGGGCTGCCAAAATACATCAAGAACCTCTCTTTTTAAGAGTTTAGGCAGTTTAAATAGAAGCCATTCCAAATGGTTATTACCATTACCAATATTTAGATGAAAACGGCTATCATTAGGAATATCAGCTACGATAGGCCTATCTGCATATAGAAAGTATTCATTATTATCTTTATTTTTATGTATATATTGAATAACATCATTTGTATATGTTCCAATACCGTCCCACTTATTGCATAAGACGCTAATATCTATACCAATTTTCACAGATTAATCTCCTATTTTGCATATCCCGTTTAAAAAATTATTTAAATGGATGCATATTCCTTTCCAGTTATAATTTTCCATAAACTTCTTGTGCGCATGTTCTGCCATTTCATTTGGAAAAGAATCGCCTTTTAATGATGAAATTACAGCTTCAGCAAAAGATGTTACATCATCTGTAATTACCATGTCTTTATTATTTTCATAACACGTTCCAACTGCGCCAAACTTTGTACACACTGTTGGTATGTTATATGATGTGGCCTCTATAAGTTTTGTTTTAACTCCGCCACCACTAAAAAGTGGAACAATGGCAACGCTAGCATTTCTATAATAAGGCTCAACTGAATCAACTGTACCTGTCACCTGAACACTGTTAGACTCTAGCTCTCTAATACTGTCAGCAGGGTCTTTACCTACAATAAATAGCTTCGCACTACCGCATTTTTTTGTAACCAGCGGCCAAACATTTTTCACAAACCAAATCACGCCTTCAATGTTGGGCGGATATGACATTTTTCCTACTATTATTGCATTCTCGTTAAATTTATTAATGACGGAAATTTTATGATCTTCGTTTCCAATAGGTACAACAGTTGTTGGCTTGCGATTTTTATTGATTAAGGTGTTGAATGTATTTTCGTCATCACGAGACACAAAAAAATATGCATCAAAAATATTTCTGTGATAAAGTTCTCGTTCGAATGACTCCATTTTTTTTGAATCCCATAAATATACATATTTTTTAATGGGGTTTTTGAACCTCGATCCGATGTTTCGCATCGACTGATATTCAACATTCTGTTCACTTAAAACAGCTTTAAATCCATACTTTCTTTTCAGTTCTACAATATTTCCCGCCATTTGCGGAAGCTCACATATCACAATATCTATTGGAGTTTCAAGAATTGTTTTCTCTATATCATTTATCAGACTCCCATTTGTTCGACTAGTAACCGCATATGGCAATCGAAAAATTCCTTTAAACCTGTTTGCAAACTTTGATTTTCTATTATAGCAATGACACTCTTTCACATACTTATTAACGCCAATTTTCATTTGCTGTTCTTCATCGTTGTTGTCAATAATTGAAAAAATGTACAACTCATTTCCAAGGTAAGATAGATATTTTATTTTATTATAAACAACAATTCTTCCGCCCGTGTTTTCCGGATAACAAGCCTCAGGTATTAAATATATGATCTTCATTATTGTTCTTCCAACAATCTCCTAACATTAGTAATAAATCTCTCCTGCGTAAAGTTATCCAGCACTCTTTTCCTTGCAGCCGAACCATATCTTTTTCTTAATTCAGGATTTGAAGCAAGTTTTCTTATCGCCTCTGCATATTTATTGACATCTCTATTTGGGCATTCAATTCCTGTTACTCCGTTAAGGTTAACGTAGTTGACTCCAGAGCCCGGGATTGTAAAAGTGACAGCAGGATGCCCAAAGTACATACCTTCAGCAAGAGCAAGTCCAAAACCTTCATTTCTAGTTATTGATGGAAAGCACACAATATCACACGCTTCTAAGTATGCACGTCTATCCGAGTCAGTTATACGACCCAAGAAAATCACCTTTTTATCATTCTTCGCTCTCTCTTTAAGTTCTTCTGTAAGCTCGCCGGTTCCAGCAATCAGAAAGCGAACATTATCCTCCTTAATTTTTGATGATGCATCTATTAAATATTGCAATCCCTTATAAGGCACATGTCTTCCAATGAAGAATCCAAGAATTTTATCTTGATATTTATTCTTAATCCCCTTGGCTCTATTAATCTCCGTCTTAGATAATTGAAGATTAGCTTCATCGATTGCGTAGGGTAATATATACCTTTTATCACCGAATATTGGTGTATATTCAGACTCATCTACATGCTTCGGGGTAGCCCCCAAAATCTTGTCTGCACGTTTTATTAATCTTATATTCTGACCATGAAATAATTTTTTTAGCCTTTTCTGCTTCGTAATATCCAAATGCCAATAAACGTACAGTTTGAATTTTCGATTTGAATATTTTAGAAGATAATGGGTTACAAATGGATTAGGATAATGCAAAATTATATGAGTTGGTTCAAACTCATCCATTACCTTTTTTAATTCTCTTGCGTAATTTATTGATAATGCCTGAGAAGCTACTTTCAATTGATAACCACAGCGAATTACATCTACGCCATCATAAGTATCGTAAACAGTTTCATTATGCTTACACGTTTTCTTACCATCGGATGCATCCTCATTAAAACAAATTATCTTTTGTTTTATGCCTAACTCTGTCAGGGCATGAGCAATATCCTGTGCAACTTGCTCAGTTCCACCACGAAATGGATACATGTATTTTGATATTTGAAGAACCCTAATCTTTTCTAAATCCACAGTCTGTAACTCCTTGCCCCTATATAAAAATTGCTTCAGTTGGTGCTTTCCCACTTCTCAAGCATTGCTTTCAGCGTATCTTCAATCGGTATCTCAGCCTTCCAGCCTACTTCCCGATATATTTTCTCAACATTAGCTACCACTGACGGAGCATCTGAAGGCCGTACTTTGCTTCGGTCTGTGACTACCTGCACGTTCACTCCGGTCAGCTTTTCAAGAATTTGAATGATATCTCTAAGCGATATGCCTTCTTCTCTGGCAGCGTTATATACTTCTCCACTCTTGCCTTTATCCGCCACCATATCGAAAGCTCTCGCCAAGTCTCTCACATCGGTGAAATTTCTAATATTATTGATGTTTCCAGTATGGATAACCGGAGCCTGTGTTCCCTCTTTTATTCTGGCAAACTGATGGCAGAAGCTGGAAATTGCAAATTTGTCATCCTGGTCAGTGGCAGTTTCATTGAATGTACGTACAATGACAACATCCAGTCCATAAGCTTTTGCATAAAGCTCCGCGAACATTGTCTGTGATGCCTTTGATGCACCGTATATATTCACTGGTTTCGGACGAATACTTTCCTCTATTGGCTGCTCAGAGAATCCTATCCGTCCATACTCTTCGCCGGAGCCACCAATAACCAGGCGCGGCTTCTTCTCTAAATCCTTTATTGCGTTTAACAGATTGATGGTCCCGATTATGTTTACATCGACCGTTTCCTTCGGGTTTTTCCAGGCCTGCGATACGGAATCCTGTGTTGCAAAATCGAAGATGATGTCAGCTCCTGCTTGTTGGATCACTTCTTCTGTTTTCCCTGCATCTCTTAAATCCAGATCAACCCAGTGAGCGCCACTATATCCTTCCTCCCCTTGGAGTTTTGTAGCGATGATTTCTTCCGTCACATTCTTCTCATGCAGAATATCTACAAGAGGTCTACCAAATACGCTTGTTCCTCCTACAATCAGATAGCGCATATCAGCTCCATTTAGTCTCTCCATGGTAAAAATTGTTTCATCATGGGCGCATATAAAACATATTCAAAGAATATGTCACAACTGAGAACGCCAATAATCCAACGTTTCCTCTATTGTCTGATCCATACTGATTTCTGGCTTCCAGCCAGTATCATTAAAGATTTTTGAGGTGTCTGCCTCGATGATAGGAACATCAACCGGCCTTAGCTTGTTCGGATCAACTTCAACCGCAATCTTCTTATCTGTCTTGGTCAGGATGAGATTTAAAACATCCTGAATTGCGATCGCTTTACCAGATCCAACGTTGTAGGTTTCTCCCGGCCTTCCATACTGAACCAGAAGCGTATATGCTCTTACTACATCTCTGACATCCGTAAAATCCCGCTTGGCGCTGAGATTACCTACGCGGATCACAGGCTCCTGCTGCCCTTTTTCAATCTTCACAACCTGGCTGCAAAAATCAGCAATCACAAACTGTGGAATCTGCTTAGGACCAATATGATTGAAGGACCTTGTCATAATCAGATTGAGACCGTATGCCTGTGCATAGATGGTGGCCATCATATTCTGTGTAGCTTTGGTTACTGCATATACATTGCCCGGGTGCAGCGCTGTATCTTCTCTGATAGGCACCTGATCCTCTTTGATGTGCCCGTACTCCTCTCCACTGCCAACGATCAATACCCGTGGGCTAAACGACAGTGTTCGAATCGTATCAAGGAGGTTCAGGGCGCCCTTGATATTAATATCTACGGTAAGAGCCGGTTTCTTCCATGAGAGTGCAACTGAGCTCTGTGCGGCTAAATGGAAAATGTAATCCGGTCTCTCATCGTTCAGTACACTGGCAATCTGATCTGAATCCAGAATGTTCAAATCTATCATTCTGGCCTCTGGTATGCTTACTTTCTCATTCGGCAATTTCGTAGCCACGACTTCGCAGTTCATGTAATGCTTTATTGCCTTAGCAAGATACGGACCGACAAAACCGGCTGCTCCGATTATCATTGCTCTCATATCTATCCCCATCCCTCCACAAACTTACAACAAGGACTGAATTGTGTTTTCATACACAAAGAAACGGTTCTTAGGTTTTGACGCCTGAACACCGTAAGATACAAAATATAAAAAATATTGATAAAGCCCTACTTACTGACAATTAATCCTCTGCAGCAAGCATTTTTTCGCGCTTTGCAAGCTTGCGATCATGCTCACACATGATACGGATCAGTTCCTCGTATGTGGTCTCCTGAGGATTCCAACCAAGCTTTGTCTTCGCCTTCGTAGGATCGCCCCAGAGGTTTACAACATCCGTCGGGCGGTACCATTTCTCATTCGTGCAAACGAGCATCTTACCAGTCTTGGCATCATAGGCTTTCTTATCAACCCCTTCGCCTTCCCAGCGAAGCTCGATGCCGTTGCATTTGAATGCCTTATCAACAAAGTCCTGAACGGTGTGCTGTTCACCGGTTGCAATGACATAATCATCCGGCTCATCCTGCTGGAGGATCAACCACTGGCACTTTACATAGTCCTTTGCGTAACCCCAGTCACGTCTTGAATCCATGTTGCCCAGCTCAAGATGATCCTGAAGTCCCTCTGCAATACGGCCTGCTGCAAGAGTGATCTTACGAGTCACGAAATTCTCACCACGCCGCTCAGATTCATGGTTAAAAAGGATTCCGTTTGCACAGAACATACCATAGGCTTCACGATATTCACGCATCATCCAGAAGCCATACTGCTTAGCGACTGCGTAAGGGCTATACGGATGGAATGGCGTGTTCTCATTCTGAGGTACCTCTTCAACCTTTCCATACAGCTCAGATGTAGAAGCCTGGTAGATCCGGGACTTCTTCTCCAAATGATTGATGTGAACTGCCTCGAGGATTCTCAGAACGCCAAGTGCATCCACATCGCCTGTGTATTCAGCTGCATCAAAAGATGTTCCTACGTGTGACTGTGCAGCCAAATTGTAGATCTCATCTGGCTGAATCTCGCCAACAAGACGGATCAGGCAAGAGCTGTCACTCAAATCACCTTCATGAAGATGAAGCTTATCAATGATATGATCAATCCGCTGTGTGTTATGCTCAGCGGAACGACGAACTAAGCCATGAACTTCATAACCCTTCTCAAGCAGAAACTCTGCAAGATAGGATCCGTCCTGACCGGTAATTCCTGTGATGAGTGCAACTTTAGACATAGTATTCTCCTCCATGTTTTATCTTCCTGTGCTGTTACTCGATTTTGCTGTTACTCGATTTTGCTGTTACTCGATTGTGCTGATACCATAAAATGAATAAAAGCGTGTAATAAAATAACGAATAAAAATAAGAAATATATATTAGGCTGATTTCTCAGCATCTAACCTTCAGAAGCTCGCATTTACCAATGACGTGGCATCTGCCTAGATTAGCCGGCAAGAAGATGCAGGCTCCCTTCGCAAACCGAAGCGGTCTATTACTTCCATCCAATTCCAGACCTCCTTCTCCATTTATGCAAAGAAGAACTTGGAAGGACTGTTCCTTAACCGAAAAAGAGAATCCCTTTGTCACCTGGATTCTTTCAGTCTCAAAGTATTCACATCGGCAAAGCGTTTCTCTGCTGCATCCATAATAGTAATGAACCAGGCGTTTTTGCTGATTCGTATTACCAATCGGCAGCATGTTAAGAACCTGAACTGCCTTATCAAAATGAAGCTCTCTTAACTTTCCTGTATGAGGATCAGGACGGTTGTAGTCATATAGCCGATAAGTCAGGTTGCTGTTCTCTTGAATTTCGGAAATCACAATCCCTGCGCCTATTGCATGCACCGTTCCAGACTTTATCAGAAACACATCGCCCTTATGGACTGGGACATAGTGAAGATCCGCATTAAGTGTCCCCTCTTTGATGTGTTTCTTTAACAGCTCAGCTGTGACTTCGTGTTCAAATCCCCAGACAAGCTGAGCACCCGGCTGCGCCTCCAGGACATACCACATTTCGGTCTTTCCACGCTGATGATTTTCATGCTCCCATGCGTACTCATCGCTGGGATGGACCTGTACGGATAAATCCTTCTGTGCATCAATGAACTTGATCAATATTGGAAACTCATCACCCTGACGCTTATCACCAAGGAATTCTGGATGCGACTTTATGATCTCTGCTAACGATTTTCCTTTATATTCACCATACACTGCATAGCTTGGACCGTCCGGATGTGCTGAGCACTCCCAAGTCTCTGCTAACGGATGAAGCTCGTTAAGTTCCTCGTACTTTTCTTTATCATATTCGTTTTTCAGTCTTTCTCCGCCCCACAGGTAATCCTTACCAGTCGGCTTCAAAAGGATTGGGTGTAAAGCCATTATTCCTTCCCTTCTATAGCAGTACTATCAAAAGGGAATTTCTTCTTGTCAGATTTTCTCAAGTCTTCGCCAAACTGCGTTTCAAGCACAGTCAATGTTTCCTCATTGTCCGCGATGATCGTATGTTTGCAACCTGCCGCCATTGTTACGACATCTCCCGGTCGAACGATCTGCTCCATACCGTCGATGACTGTTTTCCCTGTCCCGGAGAGAATCGTCCAGGTTTCATCCCGGAAATCATGGCTGTGATATGACATCCTATGCCCAGGAGCGATTATCACCTTTACGGTCATATTGTTTTCGCCAGCATCAATGACGTGATAAGTTCCCCAGGATTTCTCCGCTACTCTGACATCTGTGCTGATCTTCTCTACATAGGGCTTCATATACCCGGAACGTTCTTTATCAGCTATCAGAATTCCGTCACTGGATGCCGCAACAATCATATCCTTTGCACCCATGACAAGAATTGGAATATCAAGATCGTTTACCACATTTACATTTTCACAGGTATCATCAAGTGTTGCATTACCCTTTGTGGAATCAGCCATAACCTCGGACATCATGTTCCAGGTTCCGACATCCTTCCACTGACCGGAATAGCGAGTCACAGAGATTGAAGGCTCTTTTTCAAGGACTGCGTAGTCGAAGCTGACCTTTGGGCACTCTGCATATTTTGTGTAGAGATCACGATAATCAGTGAAATTCAGCATCTCATGTGCCTTCTTCATCATGTATCCCAGTTTGAAAGAAAACACACCGGCGTTCCAGAGCGCTCCCTGCGCCAAATAACCTTTAGCCGTTTCCGTATCCGGTTTCTCCTTGAATTCCTTTACTGTCGATACCTGATCCGTTGTTGTAGGGATAATATATCCATACTTCTCTGAAGGATAGGTCGGCTCAATGCCCATGAGAGTGATATTAGACTTTCCTTCGTTGACAATCTTCTCAAGGCTTGCAACAGCCTCATAATAAGTATTGTCAACGTAAGGATCGACTGGACAAACAGCTACTACTTCGTCATCAGGGACTTTCAGCTCATTGTGTAAATAAGCAGCAGCTAATGCGATTGCAGGGAAAGTGTCTCTTCTCATTGGCTCTACGCAAACTGAGACGTTATCCCCTAACTGATTATGGATTGCTGATACCTGAGTCTTTGAAGTGGCAATTGTAATCTTTGCGTCCTTGTCGACAGATGCTACCTGACGATAAACACGCTGCACCATGGACTCATAGTTCCCGTCATCATCTTTGAATAACCTAATAAACTGTTTCGATCTGACGTCATTCGATAACGGCCATAACCTCTTTCCTGAACCGCCTGATAACAAAATAATACGCATTAACTGTTTCCTTTCTTATTGTAAAAATCTTCGTATATAAAAAAGCACTGGATTTTCTCCTCAATGCCTGAAATCTAATCTTTTATACTCCACTGTGGTCATCTCCAACCTTGATTGCCCCACGAACCATTTCTTTTACTTCATATACTCTTCCATCTGCCGTGCGATCTTCTTTTCAATCACACCTGCAGCCTCCATGCTCTCAGCCGAAATACTAATATATACCTTCAACTTCGGCTCCGTTCCGGAAGGTCTAACAACGACTGAACTGTTACCCTCTAACAGATATTTGAGGACATCACTTTTTGGCAGACCATCTAAGCCTTGGCTATAGTCAAGAGTGTTTACCACAGCTTTCCCACCGAACTCACTAACTCCAGCGTGGAACTTACTCATAATCTCCTGCATCTTTTCAAAACCTGCAGCGCCATCGAATTCATAAGAATGAAGGGTGTTAAGACGATATCCGTATATCCTATAAAGCTCATCCAGCTTATCCAGAATAGAGATTCCGCGTGTCTTGTAGTATGCGAACATCTCACAGATCATGAATGCCGCATCCACAGCATCCTTGTCGCGGACATAACCGCCAGTCAGATATCCGTAGGATTCCTCAAAGCCGAAGATGTAATCATTCTCATGTTCCTGCTTCTCCAGGAGACCGATCTGTTCACCGATGAACTTGAACCCTGTCAGGACATCAATCGTTCTCACACCATAGTGATCCGCGATCTGCTTTCCCATATCAGAGGTAACAATGGTCTTGATCATCACCGGATTCTCCGGCATCGTTCCATTCTTGATCCGCTGACTGCAGATAAAGTCAAGAAGAAGAAGTCCTGTCTCGTTACCGGTCAGAAGCTGGTACTCGCCTTTACTGTTTCTTACCGCAATGCCGCAGCGATCGCAGTCAGGATCAGTTGCCAGCATCAGATCTGCACCGACTTTTTGGCAGTACTTAAGTCCCAGCTGCATTGCCTCGCGTATCTCCGGATTCGGATACGGACAAGTCGGGAAGTTTCCATCCGGCTGTTCCTGTTCCTTCACTACGGTGATATTGGTAAATCCGGACTCCTTTAAGGTCCGTGTTACCGGGATTAAACCTGTGCCGTTAAGAGGACTGTAAACAATAGCAACATTCCGGTCGATGTCTTCCTTTACAACAGACTGTTTCTTCACTTCCTCAATAAAAGAAGTCAATACTTCATCCGGAATTGATGTAATGTTGCCTTCAACTTTAAATTCCGGAATCTGCACATCAAAAACATCAACGGCTTCGATCTCTTTCAAGATTTCCGTCGCTGCTTCTGTAGTGATCTGACAACCATCATCCCCATATACCTTGTATCCGTTATACTTGGATGGATTATGGGATGCGGTTATCATCACACCTGCTGATGTATGTAAATAACGTGTAGCATAAGAAACGGTCGGAACCGGATTGAGCCTCGGCCAGATATGCACAGAAACGTGATTTGAAGAGAAGACAGATGCTGCAACCTTGGCAAATACATCTGATTTGATACGGGAATCGTAACCTATTACGATTGATGCCTTTGTACCATATTTACGAAGAAGAAAATTACTGAGGCCCTGTGTGGCTTTTGCAACCGTATAGACATTCATCCGGTTTGTACCTGCCCCGATCGTGCCTCGTAAACCGCCGGTACCAAACGCAAGATTCTTGTAAAATGCGTCCTCGATACCTGCTTCGTTTAGATTCTTTAATTCAGGAATCAGATCCGCATCTATCGTTGCTTTCTGACACCATCTTTGATACTCCTCGCGGATCTTTTCACTAATCATCTACTCTTCTCCTTAAATTTATGCTATTCTTTGGGTTAACATTCTATCCCTCATCTTCATTTTATAAGCCAGGAAGTCTTCCAAACTTCCCTGTGAATAAATGCAATAAGAGCCCCAGTTCCTACTCTTCCATTCACCCGCGGGTCTAATCATTCACTCGCCGTTCCGTCCCAGACATTCCCGTGAATGAATGCGGGAGTATGGAATACAAACGTTCATAATCAAGCGATTGTTAAGCTCTGTGAAGAATAGGCACCCCGTAGTAATCTTCCTAAATTATCAACACTCTGACTTTGCCACTTTCCATCTGCTAATCTATATGCTGTGCCATCAGAGTAAATAAGTACTGGACCATTGATGTTTGACTGTTTCAACGCCCTGTTAAAAACCACCCAATCAGCCTCTGTAATCCTATCTCTATCTACATTTAGCCAAACACATTCATTATCAAGTTCAGAAACGATATTATCATCGCTGATCTTATATAAGACTGGAGTGATATCAAAGTCCAAATCGATACCATCCGGAATATTAGCTGTAAACTTCAGCTTATTATATTTTGCGGTATCAATATAAAAATAATTGCCAATATTCACTGTTTGAATAAATTCGTGTTCATTACCTTGCCAGCCCTCAAGAAAAATTGAAACATTACTATTGCTTAGTGGGTATCCGATAGAGACAAAATATGAACCTGTAGTAATTCTGCTAACATCTGCTATTCCTGGTGAGTTACTTTGCTCTGCTTTACCTTCAAAATGTAGGCTCCTTCCATTGGATGTCACTTGCACCCCATCGTAGTTTCCTGCGAGAAATACTTTAAGCTCATTCTTATTTTCAATATCTTCTTGATGCAGATCATTAAAGCCCTTAACAATTGGAACCCTTATCATCTTCTCAGGTCTCAAGTATTCCCAATACCCCGGATGTCTATTCTCCAGAAGAGCCATGTTATCGGCAGCATCTACAACCTTTTCATTTCTCAATATAAATACTGCCAGTAGTACCAAAACCACAGACAGCACTAAAGATGTTATCCTTTTCTTCACAGGTTCCTTCCAATTAAAAAAGGAGGCTTTTTCAAGCCTCACACATCAAACTCAGCTTCATCAGCCTCATCGTATTTCCGTTTACCTGTCATGATATACTTGTACTCATCAGGCTCTTTATCCTTGAATACACTTTCAAATGTCCTGAAGTTCGTGAATCTTGCCATAACTTCATCTCCATCCAAGTGCTTCTGCTTATCTGCTATGAACAAGAATTTCAACGAGTCCTTATTCACATAATCAAAACTCATACTATCCATGATCAGTAAGCCGGAGTACTGAAACATCTCAGAATATGTGAAGGGTATACTCTTCATCTCATTCAAGGACACCAGTTCAATAGTTCTTGGTCCTTCGTAATCATCTCTGAGCTGATCAGACACGAAGAAGTCTTCAGAGTCCTCATCATCTTTCTGTTTCCAGATAGCCAACACCCAGTTATACTCGGTGCCTTCTATGAGCTTACCATCCTTGTACTCGCCTTCAGCTACGATGATGCCATTCTTCTCCTTGACGTGATGCCCTTCCCATTCGTACTCTGAATCGGTCTCTAATGGCTTTGTAGGCGTTTCATCTTCATCTCTGCCATCTGTTTCTTCACGTTTTGACTCTTTCCCTAGATCAACGATTCCGTCATATTCACTCTCAGTAATTTTCACATGGCGCTTAAGGCTTATGTACTGCTTCTTAAATCTATCCTTATCAAATCCAGGCACCAGTACGAGCTTTACCTTCTTCACAAAATCGTTCGGCAGCTTCAGAGCAACCTTCTCATTATCTGCCAGTTTCCGCTCTGTTTTGGCGAATAGCCGAACCTCACGCTCATAGCTCCAACCATTCAGCTTGATCAGACCTGCCAGTTCAGTGGCATTCATAGGATCTGCAATCTTGCTGTTCTCCACAGTCCCAGCACGAATCGTATCACTGTGAAGATCCTTATAACAGACTGTGGCCCAATATACGAAGCCCTCGACTGTTTCATCGGTCTGATTATCGTCTCTCACAATGAACAGCGTTTCATTCTTGCCGTGTGCGAAATCCTCGATCTCCTCAGCCACATCAGATGGTATGACAAGCATTGTGCCATCAGGACTTGAAGCGTAGAGTTTATACATGGCAAGGTTTTCTTCTTCTATTGAAAAGCTACTGAAGAACAGAGTATTGTCACTAATTGAACTGATAACATCACTTTCTAGGTAATCATTCATTGCCTTTGGAGAGCATAACCACAGATATCCGCCCTCCAGCACCGACTTCATCGCATTAATATTCGAATAATGATATAAGGTCTTGGCTCTCTGTGATCTTGATCGAGACCCCATCAGATATTCACGAATCTGACTAGGCTCCGTTATATCTTCAAACTTTGGTAATCGCATAATCTTCTATATTTTCGGCATCGTGTTTGACGGTTTGTTTTTTTTTCACTTTGGGGCTTCGGCGTCCTGTTCTACTATCTTTTACCCACAGCCTTTATTCTCTACTATCCTTTCACCCTGTCCATTCTTCTCTCTTTACATATCCAAAACCCACAGGTCGCTACCATCTAAAACCCTCAAAATTTCAAACAGCGCCCTTTTCTCCTACTACTTAAAAACCACAGGTTTTCCTATCTACCACAGTTTCGACTGAGGCTTACTACTATCCAGTAGTTCGCGGTGTGGTTTTTGTATAGTAGACAGTCACACCTGTCACTAATTCGCTCTGTAAATTATGTATGTCTCTTTGCACAAAAAAACTCAATCCCGCGCCCTACCTTTTGCAGTAACTGCACAAAATTACTATCTAAAAGCCACAGGACGTATTATTTACCACCGTTTCGAACTGAGGTGACGTGCTTATGCGTGTTATCCCAGGTTTTAGACCCCACTATATAAAAGCCCTCGCTCTCAGAGAAGGTAGACAGGACAACCTGTTAATACCTTGTGGTATATCGTGCAAGCCCCTGGCTTTTAACCCCCAAATCTCAAAAGCCACCCCTCAGGGACATCGTCAAGTTGCACAAACATACGTTCTATTTCACTTGTTTAATTGTACATATTGCACAATTGACTTATCTATTTTTCGTCATCCACGATATTGACAAATCGATATGAATGTTCAAACTATACAATTTGCACTATGGATTTTGAACATTCAAACCGTTTTTAGTACTAAATCTCAAAACACACCACAACCGGATGATGATCAAAAGTTTCCGGAAAACGTTGTTCCAGTTGTTCCTTGTTCCACTCATGTAATGCCTTGGCAACAGAACTTCAGGTTACAGAAAGCACATATTTCTCAAACCACCCCGGTATGTTGCTTTCCTTATTCAGCAACACTCCTTTTGAATAAGTGTTGATTGTTCTCAATATCTCTCCTTTGCATTTACTCCGACCCTTTTCCAGTAAACACCACCTGTATGGTCTTGGCCAGGATCTTGAAGTCGAGTCCCAGGGTCCAGTTGTCGATGTATTCGCAGTCCAGGCGGACGACTTCTTCGAAGTCGGTGATGTCGGAGCGGCCGCTTGTCTGCCACATGCCGGTGATGCCGGGTTTCATGGACAGGCGGCGTTTGTGGTAGTCGCGGTACTGCTGGAATTCGGCCGCTGTCGGGGGTCTTGTGCCGACCAGGGACATGTCTCCCTTCAGGACGTTGAAGAACTGGGGGAATTCGTCCAGCGAGGTTTTGCGGATGAATTTTCCTACTTTTGTGATGCGGGGGTCGTCCTTCATCTTGAACATGAGGCCGTTCATCTCGTTCTGCTTCATCAGCTCGGCTTTGCGGGCTTCTGCGTCCTGGTACATGGAGCGGAACTTGTACATCTTGAACTTGCGGCCGTTCTGGCCGATGCGTTCCTGACAGAAGAGGATGGGGCCGGGCGAGTCGAGTTTGATGGCCAGACCGACCGTGACGTACAGGATCAGGGCGATCAGGCTGCCAAGCAGGCCTCCCAGGATGTCCACAAGACGCTTGGCCCAAAGGGCGGTCATGCTCATTTCATGAGGGGCCAATGCGATCAGCGGTACGGCTGTTTCCTCTGCTACTGCCGCCGCGGTGGTCCCGCCGGCCGCTCCTCCGCTTTCTTCTGTCAGGAAGACGAAGTGTTCGTTGACGCGGGGCATATACTTGTGCGTCCTGACCTGGATGGCCTTGGACAGGCGCTGCATGCTGGGCACACTGGAGTAGACCGGGATGCCCATCTTCGTGTAGATGAGGATCAGCTTCTGCAGCCACAAAGAGTCGCTGTCGTCCGAGAAGATGAAGATCTCGTCCAGGGGGCTTTTCTGGGCCCACTGGGTCAGACTGCCGGCCCCGGCTATGACCGGGACGTGGTCTATGTATTCAAGGTCTCTGCCGGCCGACAGGCGGCCGCCTTCTATGGTGACCTTGTCGTAGTCGATTCCATCTACTTCCTCGTCCGTCAGGGCGATGGCCACGACGCGGCGGGACCAGTCTCCCTTGACCATGCGGGACGCTTTTTCCGCGAAGGCCCGGCTGGTCACGATGCCGACCAGGGTGGCGGAGGGGCTTCTGTAAAACCTGCGGGTGACAAGTCTCTGCACGACATAGAGAAGTACGAAAAGGATGACAAAGTGCAGAATCAGGGTAAAGGCGATATAGTAGCGGGACTGGGAGATATTGCTCTTCAGCATGAGCAGCAGGATGGCCCATACCCCTCCGAAAAAGAGGGTCCCCCGCAGGGCATTCAGCACATAGTAGCCGGCCGAATAATGTCCGAAGCCGTAGCGGCCGCGGGAAAGTCCCAGCGCGATGGCAAGACCTTCGGCGAACAGGATGGGGGCCGCGAAGTCCGACCACAGGCTGCCTTTCATGAAGTTCTCAGGCAGCTTGCCGATCAGGTCTACAGCCGGCATTGCCAGCAGGCCTGCCAGAAGCGCCGCTGCAAGATAGACGCATATGGTGATGATCAGTTCCAGTTTTTTCTTCTTCATACTTCCCTTAGCTTTTTTCCGCTACTTCCAGGCCCAGCCGGACTTTGACCCTGCGGCCCATGAAGGGCATGCTCAGGATGGCAGTCCTCTTATGGCGGTCGATGCGGACGATGTCGCCTTCCCGGCCCGCCAGAGGCCCGCTTGTGATCTGCAGGCGGCCATCTGCTATGATTCCGTAGGACATGCCGGCCTTGTGCTCTTCTCCGGTCAGGGACAGGAACTCCTTCTCTTCCTCATCCGACAGCGGGATGAACTCGCCTTCGGCCCCCAGAAGCTTTGTCAAGGTCAGCAGAAAGCCTTCCATCTTCACTTCCTTCAGCCGGGTGTAGAAGTCGATCACGGCCCCGGACTGGATGAACATGTAGCCGGGGAAGAGACGCTTGGTCACAAGCCTCTTCTCCCCGCGGATGGTCATCTCCTTCTCGTAGGTCGGCGCGTAGACGCTCTCGCCTTCCCTCAGCAGCCACCTTTCCAGAAACAGGGCTACGTAAGCTGTCTTGTCTGTATGGATCTGCATCACATAGATCATGCGGGATACCTCTTACAAGTGTATAGCTTCGCCATCCGCCCCGGAATTTTTCGTCCGCGCCGGTCATGCCCTTTCTGTTATCATCCTCCTCCGGTACCGCGCTCTGTGTCGACGAGTACCCTCCGGGGGACTGCTTGGTGGCTGCAGCCTGCTGCATATTCCTGCGGTCTGCCTTGGCTGCTTTTTTGTATTCTACCGCCTTTTGTTGCCCTTTTGTGACATTTTCTTGCCGTATATTGCTTGTTTTGATATACAAGGGCCATATTTCAGGCCGGCCGGCAAAGGTTCAGGCGGCGGCACAATATAAGTACGCCCCCCCAGGCCGTCCGAAAACCTTGATTTTCTGTGGCCTGACAACCAATTCGGGCATAAAATATGCCCATTTTTCATGCACATTGAAAGCTGAATAAAGTACACAGATTCAGAAGACAAAA
>Ga0256871_1000079_pt1 | contig 29898 bp, 51 predicted proteins | sample RumenRJG_07RNA_FD_185439 | JGI IMG/M metagenome (GOLD analysis project Ga0256871, IMG submission 185439) | Metatranscriptome of bovine rumen microbial communities from Lethbridge, Alberta, Canada - Rumen RJG_07 (Metagenome Metatranscriptome) | ecosystem: Host-associated > Mammals > Digestive...
ATCCCAGGATCTATTACCGAGGCACCTCTGGACAGTCCATTTCAATGACATCCTTTTATATACTATACCATCACATTTATTAACTGCGGCACCTTCCTCAAATAAACATAAACGATGAAGTAATAAGTATGTAACCTTCATTTCGAATTGGTTATTATAAGTAACTGCGTTCTCAAATTTATCTAAGAATTTATTAAAATATTCTTTAAATAATTCAAGCTCACCATTCTTACCTTCATACCTCATCCATTGAGTATCAAAGTAACAGCAAACTGCTTCATCATCACAACATGAGATACCAATTCCTACTTCATGAAATATAGAGGACTCCATTGGGAAACCGTTACATGTTTCATAATCAGCTCCGAATATAGTATCAGCTGGCTTATTAATAAAATACTCAAAATTAGATATAATCTCCTCGCAGGTCCTCGCTAATCGTAACTCCTTAGGTTCTACTGGAGTTTTAATATAATCAGATTTCTCTACGAATGATCTTATATCTTCATTTGAATCTTTTAGCCTTTGGAATGATAGTCTATACCATCTATTTCCAGTTCTTTTACTTACACCTGAAGTTAAATCGGCACCTTTTAATCTAGTCTGAATTTGCTCCAGATGAGGTAACATTGCCTCATATTGAGATTCATCTAGCCATTGGTTAACCCATTCATATTTTTTATATATGAATTTAAATCTAGTACCATGCCTGTCAGTTAAATAATCACATTTACTATAATCCCATAAATTTTCACCACTTCTAGGTCCATAGTGAATATTAAATTTATCCCTAACAATATAAGCTGGTTGCTGACTACTATCTTCAGCATCGTCATTATATAGTATTAAATATCTATCCCCAGGTATTATTTTTAATCTATTCAGATCATTTTCATCACTCAAGTCATATCCATCTACGGTAGATAAATATAATCCTTTAAGTTCAAGATCTTTACCATAATATAATAGATGTGCATGGTCTCTATAATTATTCATTTAATTTAAGTTTAGATGTATAATTTTCTATATCTTCTGGACTTAAGCCATAAAAAGTTTCAGTCCATCCCATAAAATCTCTATTTAATATTCCAAGTTTAACTGAATTCTTATTAATGTAATTAATTTTAATATAAAAATCAGGATGATATAAATGTTCATACCCATAAAAATATATTTATCTTTATTGGAAAATGTAGAAAATCCTTTCTTATATTTAATCTTACCTCCTTTATTGAAATACATATCATTGTTTTTCTAAAGTGCTTATCTCATCATTTAAATACCATACAGCTTTCTTGAGGTCTTCTATAGTTTTTTGCTTATCAGTATACCCTTTTTCTTTTTTATGCCCAGAACGTAGAATATACTTTATGCTATTGCCAAGATTAAAGTCCATGTGTCTTGTAATATCAATAACCTCAATACCACACAAGTCTTTAAGCCATGTATAATGAGAAGGATGATTTACTTTATCATCAGGAGCTTTAACATTAGGAACTTCATAAGGTCTCCAATACTTTTTAAAGTCCTCCATACTACAATAAGAGTAATTGGAAGTGGCATCTTCTTTGAAAGAAACATGATTATTATCAGCAAACACTACTCTCCAAATTATTCCTGTCGGAGTATGCTGATAAAGTTGTCCAGCTTTTATATAATTCATATTCTTTATACTTGATAATTAATATTATGTTCTTTAGTGAACTGATTAATCTGGTATCTGTTTCATACCCAGTCAATATGATTTTCGGTGATAAAGAAGTGGCTTTTGCAAGGAGACTCGAAACAGCCAATAGACGGTCTGAAAGTAACTTTGCCGTCATTTTCAATAAATATCCACTGATTCCGTAATCCCTTAATGAAGCTTATGTAATGTACCTCTCCACATCCGCAAGGGCAAAGGAAACAAGTAACCTCATGCTCACGACTGATATAGATTTTGCCAAACTCCATATCTTTCTTGAACGGCAATTCCTCTGTAAATACAGGCGTTATATTTTGCAACTTATTCATTTCTTAGCTTTATTATCATTTTGTTTGCCCAATCAAGAGGATGAATTTCAGAAGCATACTTACAAAAGCCGTTGCTTCCACGAAATCCATTTGTAAGACAAGTCTTACCAAATCTCTTGCCACCTTCTTTGCAGCAATAAACTTTCTTCATAGTTTTACTTCTTCTTAGACTCCCCCCCCGTCAAGCGATAGGACAGCTATTGAGTTAATTGTTAAGTTCGACCTCCTCGATTGTTGCACGTCTTTTAAGACATCGAGATACATTCTCATGGCAGACTCCTGCACATCATACAAATCTCTTGGACATGTAGGAGTGAAAGCAAGCGTACCATTATCCCATGCGTCAAGCATGCGCTTTAGACCTTCAAGGCGATTCTTCAGCTGAATATACTCAGCCTTGAAACGCTCCTTATAGTCAGGTGATACCATTCCCTCGCAAGTCTTTGCGAGCTCTTCGTTCTTGATGATGAAGTTGTGCTGCTCGAACACATCCTTCGGGCACCACGACTTGTACCCGTCATCATAGGTGACTTCATAGCCATCGCCCTTGTTGTTACTTACTCGGTAGCCCTTTTCTTCTGCTACCTCCACCGTCATAGGGACGGCACTGATAAACTTAATTCCGATGTAATTCATACTTTTTAATTATTTATATTAAGTGCCATAAAACCCAAATAGCGTTATCTTCGTACAAATCGGTATCTCGTCATAGTCATTCAGTCGATTTACTTTCTTGCCTATTTCTCACAAGTCTTAGCGAATATCTTTACACGTTCCATAGTTAAATTATTTTCTAAGTTTTTGAATAGCACCTTTTATATCTTCGGTCACGGTTATATATGTTATATAGAAAGCGCAGCCTACGAGCCAAAGGAGCAGCGCCCCAAACCATACCAAAGATGGTATTAGACAGAACTTGATCCATTGGGGTAATGCCGAAAGCGAAAACACGTCAGATCCTGTAGTTATTACACCAACCGTTGCTATTCCAAACATAATTACAGCAATGATTGTCAGCAGACGGAATATCCCAGTCGCCAACTGCTCCAATGCCTCTTTTTTTTTACTACACTCCATTCGTTTCATATTTATACTTTACTGGTTTGCTAATAAATATCTTTTTCTTGATATTACAAGAATAGTTATTTCTTCTTAAGTTCAAACGCCATGCAAGGACGAACGCAGTAGCCGTTGAACTTGACGTTCCAGCTGACGGCGACGCCTGAATCGAAGTGGACGTACCAACTGTACCACAAATTGTACTCGCTTGATGACCAGTATATTTCCTCTTTCATCTGAGTTCCACCTACCACTTCAAGAGCCTTGTTCAGCTCTTTGCGAAAGAGATACATGGCTGCGAGCTGCCCGGCAGTGGGAATGTACAAGTCAGCATCCAACTTGAATGCAATACCAGTCTTTCGAAGATGCTCTGTACAAGACTTCATGTCGAAGTCATTAAGAGCCTCGATTTCGCACTTGTAGAATGAGGAGGTATCTTCTGGATACGGATCATCTGAAAACAAAGGTAATTCTTCACCCTTCAAATCTTCTTTAGCAACAATCCAATTATGGCCATGGTAGCTTACCATGACATCGCACTCTTTTGGATTCTGCTCCCATTGCCATACAGCTTTTCGACGTGGCAGAATACCCTTTGCAACAATATACACGCCATCTTCGATTGGCTCGATGTATTCATGTTTACAACCATCTTCTTCGTCATTAGGATTGTCAAGCTCGTTATCGAATATCAACTTCAATTTATCTTGACCTGCAGATGATAGTCTATCTAACTCACCAGTAGATAATGATTTATCGAGTTTAATCTCAACAGTTCCATTAACATGGTAACGAGCATAATTACATAACTCAACTAAATTAGATACTGAGTAATCACTTGATCGAATAGAAATGGAACTTCCATTCCTAATGATCATTTTCAATACGTTTAGATCTATTATATTCATAATTATGAATGAAAAAAATAAAATTCAAATAAAATTGGAGCTCTACTCTAATCTTACAACTGTCATAATCTCAATCCATAATAGAATTGAAATCATAACTCGTTGTAAGGTTAGAGTAGAGCTCCAATCCAAAACGAATCTTTCTCAATTATAAGGTTTTCACCCTTTTGAGAACGTCTAGCTAATTTTGCCACCATTCATTAGTAGTATCAATGGTAACTGTTGGAATTTTACTTAACTTTAATCTTATATTAAATTTCGATTTAATTATTTTATCCCCATCAGATCCGGAGATAATTATATAACCTTCACTGTCTGGAGTTAGAGTTTTATTTTTAACTCTATTGCATAATGATCTTAGAACTGCTTTGGCTCTTGAATTGAATTCAGATTCGAAAGTAATAAATTGAATAGTTTTAAATAAAGATTTAATTTCATTAAACTTTACTTTGTATTTATAAGGTAGTCTTTTAGCCATAGATTTAATTATATAATTGTAACTGCTCAGCAGTTTAAGTTTGATATTTCCAATGAACTTTTGGGTTAAACCTATTTAAGGTTTTCCTTATAAAATATTTGAATTTTCTAATTATCTAATAGAATTATTTGATAATTCAAAAGAACCGATCAAAATTCTAATAGATTTATACTTTATAAATCAACGAACTTTTGTTTCGTTTTTTATAAGGTTTTGACCCTTGTGAAAACGTCTGAAGCGCAAGAGGTTCTCGGCAGTTAATTTTGAGTTTGAATAAAAATAAAATCCAGTCATTTTCACAAACAACTGGATTATTAATTTAAAATTGATTAATTTATGAATTCTTAATATAATCTGATTGACTACCATCACGGCAGTTTATTCAATCCTTAAATTCTATCTAAATTCGCTTATAAGTCATACTAGTAGTATCACTATACTACTATTTAATGTAATTGCTTCACAGCAGTTATAATGTCACTTCAAATTCATCACCTAATATGAGCTTCCCATTTTTAGTAATCTTTGTATCTCTCCATTTATATATTACAGTATTATAAAACCAACAATTAGGAGTTATATTCATTTCATCATACTCAGATAATAGATTAAATAATTTATTCCACCTATTATTGATACTCATTGATGTAGTACTAAATGAATGGAATTCAACAAATGGAGCTAGATCTTGAGGACAGTCTAATAAATCAATTTGATGATCATACAGATTATTCATATCCTGCCCATGCTCAGTATACATTCTATTTCCTGCCCATTTGCATATATTATCATACTTTTTATAAAGATAGTTCATTAACTGCTCTTCAGTTAAGTACATCTTGGATAAATACCAAGCTCTATCTTCAGCAAAGTTTATTAGGTCATCAAATGATAATTTATCATCACATTCTGAAAATAATTTTTTAAATGTACTGCCGAGTCCATATGTAAATGTAGCTGGAAAGTTACCTTCAGCATACATATTCGAGCATACTAATGCACGATTTCTACATATTAGCTCCCATAATGGAAATCTATATGCTAATTGATAAATATATTTTTTATTAATTGGCATTAAATCACCATCTGAGATTACTAATATCTTATCACTTAATTCATTATGTGCTGCAATCCAAAATCTAGCAATAGTAAATCCAAACCATCTATGTAATACCTTTGGCAGTGGAAAGTTAACTCTAAGACTGACTACTATATTACCAAAATCATCAGTTCGTTTAAGATTAACTTCATTTACAGATCCAGTAGGACCTTCCCATTTACCATCAATATTTTGTTCCATATATGGTGATGACTTATTAGGATCTTCAGTAGCTATATCAATCTTAACTAGAATACACTTTACTCCTAGCTTATTCCATCTTTCTTTAATTTTAGGATAACAAAGTAAATATTCTGGATTATGATTCTCTGATATAATGGCATAATCAATTTTATCTAAGGCAGTTCCATTTCCATACATATTATATGGATATTCTGACTTGATTACACTATCGTAATCATTAACTTCAATTCCATTGATATATTTCATATTTAGAAAATTCTATTATACTGATCAAACAGATATTTTATGGAATTTTTAAGTTCAAATTTAGGTTCCCATCCAGTAGCTGATATTACTTTAATTAGATCCGCATATGAACCTGCAGCATCACCTGAACGTCTGTTAGTTATATCATATTCGAATCCAGGATACAATTTTTTAACTAACTCACATACCTCTTTACATGAAGTTCCATGTCCACTTCCTAAATTAAATACATCATAAGTACCATTTTTATATAATCGATCTTTGAAATAATTTATAAAATGTAAGTGAGCATAACAGATATCCTTTACATCCACGTAATCTCTTATAGGAGTGCCATCTTTAGTATTGTAATCTCCACCAAAGATATGAAATACAGTACGATTTTTAAGTGAACTTACTATATTACCAAACATAGAAGTTGAATTATCAATCTTACCATATTTATATACTCCCATGGGATTTTGATACCTTAGGCTAACTCCATTTAAATGGTACTGCAGTACCATATCATTTAATATCCTTTCACCTACTACCTTAGAATATGCATATGGACTACTAGGATTAACTGTATCAGATTCAATAATGTTACCTGTAAGATTATCATCATAGACTGCAGCAGTTGAACTAAACATTACAACTTTAGCTCCGGAGAGGTGGGCGAGCTTAAAAGCATTTATAGTAGATAATATATTATTTTCATAATATTTATCTGGAATTTGTAGTGAGAGATTCAAATCTTTATATGCAGCCATATGAATAAGTGCTACTACTGACTCATCTGAATGACATGTTTGAATTAATTTTTGAATCTCATTACTTACATCGGACTGTTTTGCTAAGTCACATCTATGGACTTGATAATATTTATTAAGTCCATCAGATTTAAGATTATCAAAATATCTTTCGTCAGGCATTACCTTATCTATATTAATTACTTTAAATCCATTTTCAAGTAATAATATAGTAAGATTGGATCCAATAAACCCACTACCACCAGTTATAATAACAGTTTCCATAATTTAATTATTTCTATGTTTATAAACTTTTCCACTAAATATGTAATTGATCATCATAGGAAGCCAATTTAATGGCATATTTAATCTAACAAAATTGAAATCATCTACATCATTTTTATTAGTACTATCTAGATAAAATACAGATAGTACTGATAATAACATACTTAATAGAATTCCAATTAAAATATAAATTGCTACTATATAAACTATGAATATCATAATTATTCAAAATATTTTTTTACCAGTCCCAAGGATCAGTCCAACCGTCATCTGTTATGCAACAAATTATTACTAATGTTGAGAATATTAATACACCTAAAGCAACACTTAAGTTACACATAATTTAATTATTTAAAGTATTTATCTTTATATTCATATTGAGTGTCGTCTGAATTGGTCATCACTATTTTAGGGTCAGGACATTCAAATAAATCTTTACGATCATAGTCCATTAGATACTCTTTAGGTAAGATATTTATCTTATTCATATTATCATGACACCATTTATTAAAATAACTTTCATCATGAAATGGAGGTATGCGATTATGTGCCAGGTCATATGACATCATCTCCATTTGAGATTCAGACAGTTCCTTCATTAGCTCAGTTGGACCTATATAAAATGCTGCTTGGAGATACTCATAGTAACCTTCAATTGCACATTTGAATTTAGGATCTATAGGCTTACCATAGGTAAATTTATTTGGATCACATCCTTCATGCCACCATGCAGGATTATGGCATACTGAAATTTTATCAAGCTTTAAAATTTCATCACATTCAATTTCATGACGAAATTCAATATTACTATTGCAGTAACATACAAACTGCGGATAAGATAGCCTATATGAAGCTTCTATAGCTTTTAGTATATAAAACTCTTTCTTCAGTGTAATAAAAGGCCATGGTTCATGATCAATAGGGTGATAATATTTTATAGAATAGACATTTTTACCATATGATCTGAACCATCCTAGTTCAGTATCACTAAATATGGCTAACCATTTATCGCACTCTGGTAAAAAATTATTCAGTGTACTGATGAACTTAGGGAATCTCTTAGTGTAATCACCAGTCGATACCCACACTATTAATATTTTATTTTTCATGTCTATATTTATTTACTCAACTTCTACTTTAGTTACCTCACTTAAATGTTTTAGTGTATTACTTTTCAAGATAGACTGCAACTTAGTCATCTCAGGGGTATCCTTACTAGGGAATTTACTAGATCCGAACTGCTTGTAAGTTTCATATAATGAACTCTCTAATGCAGTTTCTATTCCAATAAAATATAGATTATTAGCAGAGTTAGATATGAGTTTATAATGATGTAACTTTAGTAATTCGGATCTTACTCTTTTAACAAGATTATTCATGCCACCTGATAAATTAATAGCATCTCTAATTGTGAACGAGTTTTCAACTAGAGCTCTATAGTAATATATCAACCAGTTATTTATTAGGTCATGTTCATTATGATGGCCTTTATCCTTATAATATTCTAATGGATTAATTATCATAAATGATGTTATTAGAATATTATATATATTATTTCTTATAAATTTCTTATCTTGGGGTCCGCTGAAGAATTTATTATCTACTATCCCAAAATATTTTGTAATATCAGTTATCATTTTCTTTATCGTTAAATCCATTTAAAAGTTTAGATGGTTCTTTACCTTTTTTTAGACCATTCATCCAATCCTTTCCATATAGGTCTATAGAATCTATTACTAATACATCCAAATATACTTGAAGGTCTAGTATGCCAACTTCCGCATTTCGGACATTTTAATGGTTGTATAAAAGCTGTACCTCTCCACTCGATACCTAAACCTTTGAATTCATTTCCACAGTTAGTACAATGAAATGATTGATTAATATTTAATAACATAGCATAAAAAAATTTTAAAGGTCATAATCTCAATTATAAGGTTATGACCCTTGTTAAAACGTCTTATTGAATTATATATTAGTTATACCAAATATCATTGGTTAACTGATGGAAATCATCTAACTTATTCATGACTTGTATACTTTTCTAATATTAACTATGATTGGTTTATGAAATTCATATTTATCATTCAATGGAACTAGGAAATCAATCTTATTATGAAATCTTGAGTTCATTCTATCATGAATTTCCCAGATGCCATTTAACTTTTCATTATCGCATTTGATTTCTACTATATCTCCCATCTTAAATTGATTAAGGAGATCTTTTGAAACTGCTATCCATCTAAGATTATGAGCTTTTAATTTACCCATATGAATCTTAGAATTATCTGCAGTTACATGTGGAGTATTGTCACACTGATCCTTTACCGGATTATATTTGGTAGCCCATACAGAATACCACCTACCAGTTCTCTTATTAGTAGAAGTAGACTTAGATATTACCACACTTGATTTTTCTTTCCTACCCTGTAGACTATCGCAGTTCCTACTGCTATGACTGTTGCTGTTCCGATTGTAAGATACTTTATCAATTTTCTTGTTGACTTTTTCATCGATGTTATTCTGACTGTTAACTGATGGTATACTAAACCATAATGAGTAGATTACGGTAACTAATATTATTCCAAGAATGTTATTTTTATTTTTCACTATTAATTAAACTTAATTAGAGTATCCGTCATATTTATTCATGAGCTCATATATTACCTCCTCACCATATTTATCTTTTATCTTTTGAAGTTTATCATTAGCCCATTTCCACTTCTTTTCCATTCTCTCCATTATTGGAGTACATATGGATTTAAATACTGGTGGGAGATTATTATATGATGTTAGTAGATCATTATAATAATCATGCATTGCACTGAGATCATTTACATATGACTTGATAAAATTTAAATCTCGTTTATTCATAAATATCCAATTTATTTACATGAGTTTACTGAGTGAACTCCATCGAATTCTAAATTTAATATCTTTTTAGCATACTGTCTAAAGAGTGTTTTATAAATCTCATACTCATTATAATAATCTTCATTAATATCAAATCCAAGTCGATTTAATAGATCTCCGTATTCCCTAATAAATTTTGTCTTAGTTACTACAGAATAATCTAATCCGAATTCAGTACCAAATAATCTTGCTACTTTCCAATATCTTGTTGGAAATAATCCGATACTGCAATTATCACATGGACCATAATTTTCAATGAATAGACCTACTACCTCATTATTATGACTAATAATATTATAAAATTTCATATTTCCACGAGGTCTAGGGTCATTATGAATTGATTGATAATTATATAACTCAGGTCCACATTTAGGATAACCAAAATTTTGTGCATTCGAACCCTCCCCCATCCAAGCAACTAAAGTTGGATTAATATTATTAATAATATCAATTGCAACTTTATCTAGTTTATACATGAATTGAGGAATTAAATATGCATGACCTAAATTTTATAATATATCAACCTCTGGAAATCCATCTTTTGGAATTCCATATGATTCATATTGATTTTTTGAAATTTGATTTACTTGCATCAATTCCATATTAAATGGGATCACAGTGCAATTTCTTGAACTCCAATTTTCTACTGCTTCAATTAATTCTTTTTCCATAATAATTTAACATTTTTATAATTAGTTTTATAATTTTATTATCTACTATAAGTTCTACATTGAAATATTACTTTACCATCTTCATCTTTATCCTCAACATAAGGAACTATATTGAAATTATTTACAGAAAATGACGGTATATCCCAACTGTGCTGAGAATGATGCTCCCACCACAGTTTTAAGATAGCACATGCATGTTCAGGATCAATTCCTGATACTACTGCACCTCCTATATCAGGATAATTATACTTCATGTTATATACATGTAATACTTTATTAATCATAATTTAATATATAATTTTAAATTTAGTAGTATCCGCATCAACATGATATAGGCAGTATATTAAAGTCCATAGATCTTGATAATCAAAATCTTTTATTTCTTTATCTACATACTTCTTTATTGAATTGCATCATTTAATGTACAAATTATTTCATGAATATCCTCAATAGATAGTTTACTAAGAGTATTAACCTTAAGGTTATCTCTAGTAATCTCAATTGTATAAGAATTATCTTCCATCTCGATAATCCTAACATTACCTGAACTTCCGACTACTCTTCGTTGTATCTCAGATTTGGATCTATGAATTGCTCCAATTCCAGGTCTTTCATATGGTTCCAATTTACGCTGCCAATACGGACATACAAGGCAATTATCATTAGCACATAAGCTACCTGCATTATTGCAATCAAGACGATTTGGTTTCATAATTTAATTTTTGATTATTAATACATTTCTTACATTCAGGAGAGTGACATACAGACATTATCTGACCGGTTCACTTGTTATAGTACTCGATCATATCATGACCTTTGTACTTGATTTCATGATAAGTGGTAGCATGTCCACTCATCGATAAAAAGAACATATAATGAATAGAAGTGCAGCAGTAAACTTAATGATGATCATAATAAGTTCACCGAAGTTTATATTAGACTTATATGGACATTCTTCATTATTAGTTTTTGCAATTCCATAATTTTATTTATTATAAGGTTCTACTTTCTTTGGTAACGCATCTGGGAATTGAGAATATAGTTTATTATATGCATCCTCTTTACTGTTAGCATCGCAAACTAATATCCTATCATATCCCATGTTATTAAATTCAATTCTCCATCTCATATTATTTATACTTAAAAGTTTAATACCATCATCCAGCCAATTCCCGTACAAAGTCCACCTGCATATCCTAAGAAAGCTGCATCAGTAGACTTTATATTTTTAGCATAAGTTGCAATAAGACCTAAAACTATACCTAGACAAATAAGTATTAATGCTAAAATACCAAATAACCAATCCATCACTTAAGTTTTGATTGATAATCAATTATTGGATAGAGTTGAGCATTCCTGCGCAGTTGCTTATACTCTTCAACATCAAAATCCTCGAGTTTAGAACTTCGTAACTCCTTACATTTATTTTCAAGAAGTTTCATCATTAATAATTTTGTCTAATTTATTATTTAGCTACTTAATGTTCTCATTTAGTTCCTTCATCTCAGTAAGCAGTTGAGAAAACTGATTGAAGAACCTAACTTCATAGTTTGTCATTTTTTAAGAGATTTTATCTTATTATTTAATTCTCTAACAATTGAATTAGGATCCTCACGGAACTTACAATTCCTTAGTATATTAAATACTTGAATGACCTGCTCAAAAGATAATCTTTTAAACATATCACCCATTGATTCATGTTCATGTGAAAATCTCCGTATAATATCATCTAGTGGACGATAATCTTTAATTATGTCCAATAACTTGAATATTGTATTAATATACAAATCTTTAAGCGTTGATTTTATTTCTTCATTCATAATTAATCATAATTTAATTTATAGAGTCCCATAGGTTTTATATGGCACTGGGAATCATATGGCCAATTGACTTACATCAATTTAATCATAATTTATAGTTGAATTAAAATAATTTAATGCTGAATTGATATCATACAGATCATACTCAAGTTCACCTATCTTAGTAAAATTAACTGATGGATCATCGGCAGTTTGAGTTGCTTCTATTATATGATACCAATATTTATTTGATTGACTTGGAGTAGGATATTTAAATAAAATCAAACATCTAAATAAATTGTCATCGTCATTTAAAATCTCTTTTCTTACTATACTAAAATGTTTAGCAAATTCTTCATAGTTACCATACTTTATCAACTACCTTCCATCCAAATGGTACAGTACCATTAACAATGGACTGTAGATGTTTTCTAACATCAGGATGCATAGCTCCATCTTCCTCTAGCTTAGATTTAGCTAATTCTTGTAGTTTATCCCATGTATCTTTATCAATACATGAAAATCTATTGGAATTTTGAGGGTAGAGCATATCATCAAAAGTTAAAATTCTACTTCCTGACTCACTTTTAAACATCCCCATTTCATCAATGATCTGCCATACAAGACAGCTAGCCTGGAAGCCAGTTATACTTCCGGACGGCATATTATTACATACATGTATTGTAGCATACACTGCGCATGCCATCGCCTTAACGATAGTTCCATACGAATGAGCATAGTCATCCATTAAATGTTTAATGAATTTTGGAAGTGTTCGTAGAGTTTGTTTCTTAGCTTCTTCATGCCATTCTTTCTCAAGATGCAGGTCCTCAGTTATTACCATTTTACCTGGATGTTTACCTTGATTGATAATACTATCTTTCAACTTCTTTAACCTTTTTAGGTCAATATCAAGTTCTGTATTATCATCGACGGCATTCCATAAAAATGGTCGTAAATTTATACCATATGATATTACTGTATTGTATGCTTTCTGTATATTATATACTGGATCTCCACTATTAGTAACCTCAGATAGAATATTACCATTAGATCCGTAAGGGATAATTGCACTCCATTCATTTTTATTGGATAATAAGAGAATCTTAACGTCGCAATTAGTAACTACTTTGTAATTAGTTACACTTTCTAAATCAATCATTTTATTTTCCATAATTTATAATTTTAAGTTAATAATTATCTCCACTGTTTATTTTCAAATACAAAGATTCTAGCTGAATTAATGTCACCTCTAGTTATTAACCAAGGGAATGACAATTCTTTATGCTTCCTCAAATCCTAGATTCTCGCGCAGTTGTAGTCCATTTAATACCTTAAGGGTACCTTCATAGCAAGCTTTTGGAAATAAATTTGACTCAGCAATTCTCCAGTTAAATGGATAAACTGTATGAGCTTGATTTATCCAATTTTCTACTAATTTAATCGAATCTAAATTCATAATTTTAGTTATTTAAATTAAATTTAAGTTTAAATGGACCTCACAAGTTTATTCGACTCGGAGGTCCATATATTAATTAAAGTAACTGCTTCATTGGTAGATTGCTCATGAATTTTGGATCTTCATCAGTAATCTTTATTAATGCTGCACATATTAAAGCCATTCCTTCAACTATTGTATCACATTCTGCAATAGGATGATTTCGATGGCAGTAATCATATAATTTTTCATCGTCACCTCCATTTAATTCAATTTTCTTAATATCATCTTCTATGTCTACATCAGATTTAGGTCCAGGACATATCTCATTCAGTACCTTATTTGCATTCAAACAAATTTTTGCTTCATCAAGTATCGGAAGTGAATTGAAATATTTCCATATCCTAGCCACTTGAGGGAATGTAGGTGACGATGGATTTGATCCAGTATCACCATCATTAAGATATCTGTATACCATGCGACTACATGCTCCACAAAGAACTCCAGCCATAGTCTTACCTCCTTGACCTCCCCAGTTACATAGAGTTGCCATGTTATGAAGATACTTATCAGATTTTGATTTCACTGATACGTAGGAAGTCTTGACAGTTTCAAGTTCCAAATAGATTTTGTAATTCGACTCTTTAATCCTATTAACCATGTTAATAAGATTAAATACCATTTTAGGACTTAACTCATGTCCATTAAATTTAAGTAACTTATTTCCATTATCAAAGTCAACAATAAATAGATTATATTCATTGATGAATTCAGTATAGGAACCTAAGCTCATGATGTCCGTTAATTCTGCATTCCTATCGATATCATTACTGATCTGATTCCATATTTTTAAGTCTTTATTAAGATCTTCAATGGAATTGTACTCTTTTAATTCAGATTCACCTCTAATTGAAGTAACTAATTTGCCATCTCTAATAGTATAGAAGTCATAATTAGATACTTTCTCAATGGGATCATATTTATTTCTAATATAGGATAGAATGCCACTCAGTATGAATGGACTATGCTCATCGGTATCCCAAAAGCTTTCTAAATACATACTCTCAACTTCATCTGCATCAGATGGAAAGTCATCATCATCCATAAGGATAAATTTTATTTCATGGAACTGCTTCTCCAATTCGGACTTTATTATACCACCTATAGCATTAGATTTACTGCGATCAAATGTACAATAACCTTGTGTAATACTATTAATATCAATAGGAATTACCTTTCCTATGATATTTGAGTTAATATTTTCATCACCCAAATTAGATAGTACTCTATCTATAAAGTCACTGCAGTAACTTATTACTTTATCAATTCCATCAAATACAGTTACCTGATTCAGAATCGACTTTAATTTTCCTAAATCCTCTGCAGTAAACTTTGTATCTCCATTATACAAAGTACCATCGATTATCTTAAGTCCATTTACGGACTTAGCTTCAATTGGTTCTACATCATCAAATGTAGTAACTTTCAAGTTAAGATCTTTTACGTTTTTCATAATTTTAATGTTATTAAATTAAACTGTAATATTGTATTAGTAAGTCCTACAGTTATTATACCATAGGACTCTAGTTAATTAATATTCTAACCTTTCACTTCTACTATCTTACCCAACTTATCTTCATTTCCATCATATGGAATAATATATTCATCAGTTACACATGATCCATCAATAAGGACATGTTCATCGGAGCTTTCCACGTAATAGCTATACAGTGTACCTTGCCATATACCTTTATTTTCGGATAAGAGATTTATTGCCAATACCTTTTGAAATGGCTCAAAATGCTTATGTTTCTTTGGAGCTTTAAAGGATGACCAATCTCTACTCTCTTTTGATGGAAATAGAACACAATCAGTACCATCATATGTAGTAAAACTTCCATCACTTCTAAAGTTCCAATGATCATTATTTTCTAATGGCTTGCATATAATTGGAAATGCTTTATCTTCATCTATTTCAACAAATTCACAATAACCAATAATAGGAGACCATAACTTAGTACCTTTTGGTACATCTTTTAGTTTTTCTACCAAATTAAGATTTTCATTCATAATTATATTATTTTTAGAATTATTATTTTTATTATCAATCACACCACGTATAGGAAATCCATAATAACGTTCATAGATTAGATCCATACGAGAGTAGTCTGATAGTAAATGAAGATGATAAATGTAATTATTTTTATCTGACATTGAAGACCAAAGGAAACTAGAGCATCCAGTAAATTGGATTTCTCCTTCATAAGCATATCCTGCAGCAGGGATAAAGATTGACTTCGTTCCATCCTTCTTTGAAGTAAATAATCTGCCATTCACATTATCCAATGTTGTCCATTCACATGTCGTATTGTCTATCAATTCTCTGATTTGCTCTGGACTCGGAATATGCCAATCACCTCCCATATTTGCTCTAGCAGCATCATCTTGTAAATCTAATTTAGAATTAGGTGATGAATAACTTGGGAGTATCCTCCCATCTCCACTTGGATTGAACTTATAGTCATCCAAAGTAAAACTCTTAAGGTTATTTCCTATTCCAATTTCATTTTTACTATGCCCAGTGGTATCTCCCCATTGGAAATAGAAACCAGAATCACATTGTCTTAAAGCTCCAATGTTTCTAGTAGCCCATAACGTACCACTGGGCAAGTCTAGATCTACATACGGAATACCATTATTGTTAATCTTATTATCTTCCATAATTTAATTTATTAGTAAGTCCTACAGTTATTATACTATAGAACCCTAGTTATTTAATATTCAGATTCATCAGTTATCTCATCAAGCTTATCTTCATTCCCTTCATATGGAATGATATCCTCATCATTTACCGTTAAGAGTACAGTAAGATAATGTTTATTTAATGCAGTATCATAATGACTGTATGTTGAAGCTACCCATCTAGATCTACAGTCATGCCAATCCTTTACTAATACTTTCTGGAATGGCTTAAACTGCTTGTGAATCTTAGTAGGGACTTTAAATGTTGACCAGTCCCTATTATCTTTGGATGGAAATAACATACATTCGCCATCTTTACTCAATCTTCCATCGGAAAAGAAGTTCAATACCTCATTTCCATGTACACATCTTATGCAAAGCTCATTATCGTACCTCATACCATCAAATGAGCATTCACCACAATATGGAGACCATAGTTTAGCTTCCCTAGATACACATTTTAATACTTCTATCAGATTCAAATCTTTATTTACTTCCATATCAGTTTTATTTTCTTCAGAATTATCGCATTTCCCATCGATTACACCACGTATCGGAAGTCCATATACACGATCATAACTGTCTAGGGTAGCATGGCCTGGCCAAAATTTAAGAATGTTACCGTCATAACTGTGTTTTCCATTCTTAAGTGCAGATGACCAAATATAACCTGCACTTTCCCTATTATAGATAGTCCTATTTAATGCACAACCTGCAGCAGGAATAAATATGGATTTAGAAGAATCTTTCTTGGAAGTGAATGTCATGCCAATTACATCATCCAATTTAGTCCAAGTAGATGTTGTATTATCTATTAATTCTTGAATTTGCTCTGGACTAGGTATATGCCAATCACCTCCCATAATTTTATGAGCTGCATCATCTTCTAATTCTAAAGTATCACCTGGTTTTGTATACTTTTTGAATTTCACGGTATCATCATAACCATGTCCACATAAATACCATTTATAATTACTCCAGGTTAGGCCATCGCATGTGTTATCAAATCTGATACTCCATTGATTATATCCAGTAACTTCACCCCATTGGAAATAAAAACCAGCATTATTTGGTTTATTAGCTCCTACATTCTTAGTAGACCATAAAGTTCCACTTGGTAAATCTAGATCTACATACATAATGCCATTATTGTTAATCTTATTATCTTCCATAATTTAATATATTAGGGAGAGTCCTACAGTTATTATACCATAGGACTCTAGTTAATTAATATCCGATCTCATCAATTATATTGATAAGTTTAACTAAGTCAGACATTTCGATGCCACTTTCTACATCAGCCCAGAAGTTAATTTCATTATTAATAAAATTACTTTCATCAGAATCTATCATCTGAGATACATCGTGAAATATATCCATAACTTCCCAATCATGACAGTTAGAAAATCGTTCAGGCTCCATAATCGGACCTGCTACTCTATAATAAGCAGCAATCCAATCTTCATTATCAGGTAATGGATGTCCTGTGATAACTTTATGAAGGTCATCTGAATTGATTTTACTCAGTGCTATATATTGATAATCAGTTACCTTTTTAGCTAATTCTTTAGAGGTAACTGTTGAAATGAAATTTTTATCCATAATTAATACTTAATGTTAAACTTACTTAAATATTCTTTTCGTTCGCTTTCTTTCATTTTTGTCAGGTTCACGCGATGTTCCGATCCTTTATCATCGGTATAAATATGATAAATATAATCGCAGTGACCCATCCAGACACTTTGACATTTACAGCGATACTCATTTGCTTTAGTGAACGATTCAAATCCTAACTTAGTATCATATTCCTCGTCATCTCGAGTCACTAATAAATATCCAATTGGTTTGGATTTCAATTTATCTTCGATAGTATTGATTATATACTTTCTGATCTCTTTCTCACGAGGAGTTAGATGAACATAATATTCATCATCGTATACATCGTCAAGATACTGTTCGAAATCCTCAATTGACTTGAAGGTTCGAACTGCATCATCAATCGTTTTCATCACAGCATCGTATTCATCCTGTGACTTAAATAAATTATTTTTATTCATAATCGTTATTTTTATTACTATTATCATTTACAGTTTTCTCAACCTTAGCTGGTTCTTGAGTTTTAACTTCAGGAATTTGCTCAGGTTCAGATTTTTTGACCTCACGTTTTCTGATTTTAACTAGTTCCGTTGATTTAACTTGACTAGAACTTCTTAACTTAGATCTCATGTCATTTAGCAGTACAGAGTCAGCATGATGAGTCATTTCCAGACTATCAATTTTCTGTTCAAGTACATATGTACTTCTCATCTCTCTGTCACTGCTTGACTTAGAAATTATCTTCACTAACGTAAATGATCCTAAGATTACAAGGACAAGAAGTACAGATAGCACTCTAAAAGTAATGATAGGATTATTAATTATCACAGTTCGAACTCTATTTAGGAATCCCAAATGTAGTAAACTGCACAATTTCTTAATATGAGTCCAAATGATTTTTAGTTCACTTTTAACTTCACTGTCCATTGTCTCTCAGTTTTAGTTCATTCAGCATTTCAGTCTCCAACTGTCTCTGCTCGAATGTATACTTTTCACGCAATGTTTCATAGTTATCCATTACGTAACGATACATTAGCCAATTCAACCCGGATACCATAGATATATTTTTAAAGTCATACATATTGAAGTCTCCTCTGAGTCTCCAATATTCATATACTAGAAATATATATCTCTCGATTTCTTTCCAACTCTCGATATAAGGATAGTATCCATTTGGATCGAGACTAAAGTGACTAATGTCACTAACTATCTCATCATTTACTTTAATTTCCATAATTAATTAATCAAATACGGTTAGACATTTTTTACATTCAGGACTATGACATACAGATATTGGCATGCCAGTTCGAGTATTATAGTATTCAATCATGTCATGCTCTTTGTACTTAATTTCCTTACATCCCATATATTTATCAGAGGTGATCATTCCAATAAACATTGACGTTGAGATAAATGTTAGAATTACTGTAATCTTATATACAAAATCCCAGTGATCTCTATATTTAGTTTTCATTGTACATTGCCTATTTAAAGATCCATTAAGATCTGATTATTTATGAACCTAATCGCATCGAGTTTAGTAGGAAACCATCGGTACCACTCATGTAGTATATCATCTGGTCTACGTACAGTCCACCCATTATCAAATTGAACTGCTGTCCAGTCATTTATCTTAATCATAACTATAGTGATTATTTTAATAAGTGATTTTACTTCGATCACTTATTGAATTTTTCAAGAATCCTCAGTCTAATAATTAGATATTTTTAATGTTTATTATATTATTAATAGACTTTAATGAGTCACCCTCAAATAAAGCCTTTTCAAACTCTTTTAATTTTCTATCACCGAATTTGAATTTGATCATCCCATGATACTTATTTAGTGACAAAAGTAAATTCAAACACTCACCTGGAATATACCCTACTTCAATCCAATACTTGACTCGAGGGAGTACTTTATTTTCACCTCTAGGCATTGAGCCTTCAAATGAGTATGATACACTAGTAATTGGATCCGAAGCAGTTCCATTTTTCTTAAGCCTATTTGCTAAATAAGCTGCAGTTATAGTCTTAACTTTACCAGTCTTTGTTTTAATGACATAGTACATATGTATAATAAATTAAATATAAATGGAGGTCCAACTAAATGAACCTCCATAAATCGAATATAAATTATACCTATTAACGTTTATTACCCCTACTGTTACCCCAACTGGTCAATGCAGTTGTAAGTGCAGTGAGAACTGCTACTCCTAAGGTTACGAGGATGCTTTTATTCGTATTACTCATATTATTATTGCTCATAATAAATTGCAGATTTAAATTATTATTAAAGTTGAGTTTTGAGTTCTGAATTTATATAAGTTTATAATTAATATGTGTAACCTTAGAGGGGAGGTCCCCGACAGGATATTAAGATAATAGGTAATGTCAACATATCAACTAATTTACAGAGTAGACATAATATCCACTCTTAAAGATCATTGCATAGTCCTTAGGACTTATGTGTATATCCCTATCATATAATGCTTCAATCGGAGAAACTGATGAGAGTACTTTTCCAATCTTATCCTCTCCAATAGAGTTAATAATAGATTCTCTTAGCGATTCGAGTCTATCTCTATCATTTTTATATTCTTCCTCATTCTCATAATACTTTGTGATTTTACTACCCATAAATTCATCTGGGATGTCAGTGCATCTCAATGCAGTTTCAAATACAACCTGTCCAGTCCCATCACGTTCAATTAAATAAAATTTCATATTAATTTAATTTATATTTAAATTTGTATAAAATATCTTGTAATTCAATTCGATGACCATCTTCGTCAACTGCCCATGGAGTAGAATTTTCATCTCTCATGATAGTCCATAATTTAGATTCTACCTTGTACTCGGTTACTTTAATTGATCTACCATTATGGAAGTCAACCATGTTAGGTACAATCCTGTATTTTGAACTACCATTCTTACAGAATAAAACTGCCTCCTCCCAAGTGAAAATCCTAGGGGTACCAGCATCATTCAATACGTACTTGATTGAACCTGGATGCCATTCATATCTAATCAGATATGTTCCAGTCCAATCTTTCTTCTTTGAAATATAGTTCCTAATGACAACTTCAATTTGAATCCAAATCTTAGCCAACTGGGCAGTTGACTTCCCTTTTGTATTCGGGATCAGCAGTTTTACTGCTGATGATTCATTGCTTCTAATAATATAGTCATCAAACACATTCTGAGGAATCCCGAAAGAATTCAGAATTGTATTTCTTAGAATCTTCCAGGTTCCATCTTCTATGGCTTCAATATACCCGGATTCCAAAGAGTCTCCCGACTCTATTGGAAATCCAGCATATATATCAGTCAAACAGATCTTAAGTTGATCTGTAATCAAGTCTCTTACTGGACTTATAATATTCTCAAGTTTCTTCATTTCCAATTAAATTTAGAATTTAACCTAAGGTTTAGTTTAGGACGTACCCTAAGATAGTCATCCCACGTTACTGGAGTATCATACACCATCTTGATGCTATCAGATAGAGCATCATTGATAGCCATGTTTATATCTTGTACGGATATATTTTTCTTCAGAGCTATCCATATATGTGGGTATATCTCAACTGCCACATACTGACTTCTAGTCAGATGATACAGTATGATTTCAGTAACAAATAAGTCGAAATCATAATTGAATGGGACTTCAAATAGTTTCCTAAGTCTTGGACTCCAGAATCCTAATGAATCCATCAGGATGTCAAATCCGAATGGGAAATAATTGTGATACTTAAGGTAAGAGATCACTCTTGTCTTATCTTCTGGTTTTAAAGGTCTAATCTGGTGACCTTTCACTCTTGATTTTAAGATTTTTAATTGGGATTCGTGAATCCATTCTACCATAGTCTTTTCAAGACTTTTCAAAGTTGAATTTTGCAGTTTCATAATTTTAATGTTTAAGTTATTTTATAAATTTAATATAAAGTCAGACCTCATCGAATGTCAAATTTCCATTATCTGGATCTTTAATATTCCAGGAAATTATTTTGCTCAATTCCTCATCACATTTAGATGAGTTAAGTCCATCTACTATAACGACGTGCCCTCTATATTGAGGATTATTGCCTGACAATGGAAGGTACCTGACTTTGACTTTACAGTCAGGATGAGAATGTTTAAATTCTAGCATAGTCTCGTCTAAATTACCCTCAGGATCAAGGGTATAGCAATCTACATAAATTTCCATATTTAATATTATTATAATTTTAGTTCCATAAGTTTAACAACATTGGAACTATATGGTCGACTCTTGATTCAAGTTCAAGAATTAAAACTCATTACTCTCAGCTATTAAATTGAATTTGTCATTAAGGATCTCAATAGTATTATTGATTTTCTCGTGATTAATTATCATACTATTAGGCTTACAAATATTAATACCTAATAGTGAAGCCAACTCCTCAGATCCTTCACCTTTCAATAAAATGAAGGATGTTCCACATATTACATTGAACTGATTAATGAGTAGATGTTCGACTTTTAGTCCTTTAATCTTGTCAATCTCCGTGAAATTGTGATTCCCGTGATTTTCTGTAAGAACGTTTAATTTATTATTTATTACCATCCACTCCCACAGAGAATCAGGTCCGCAGTATACTAAATACTCGGGATTAAATTCCCTTATAAGGGATTCAATTCTCTCGGAAGGTGCCTCGATATAAAAATCGGGATCATCGTCACTGGGGTTAAGTAACATGTCAACTGTGAAATTCTGATCAAATTTCCTGACATTAGATATTTCCATGTTTGATTTCATAATTTAATGTTATTTAATTTCTAGTTTATAACCTTCTTTATTCCATCCTTTTGCTACGTAGATGATATTCTCTATCTTCTCAGCTAATACTTCAGATAGAGGTCTACTGCAATAATCTGGATGTTCTATTTCGAATTCAATATCGGCAGCAATACTATCGATACTAATATCCTGCATTGATAGTAATTTTTTAATGTTTATTTTATTACCATCAATTGCTCTTGCTGAATTACTTAATCCAGTCACTTCAATCTTTAAATTCTTTTCCATGATTTAATGTTATTTTTCAGAATAACCTCACAACTTCGATAAATTTTAAGCTATGAGATAAAAATTTTAGTTCCATAAGTTTAACGACGTTGGAACTATATGGTCGACTCTTGATCTAAGCTCAAGAATTAAGGCTCAAAATGTATGAGATGACCTTCTCTTTGTTATCCTCATCCACCTGGCATATGAAGCCAGTTTTATGGACAAAGGTCACTCCGTCCATCTTTCCGACCTCAGCTGGGATTCTCCATCTGCTAGAATCAGTAGACTTAATCATCCACTGACCATGACCTTTAGGCCAGGTGATGAAATGAATTCCATTGGAAATTAGCAACTCCACGTTATTCGATGGTACGAAACTGTGAAGTCTAACTACTCCATCAGTCGACTCCTTAGCTGACTTTAAGATAACGGTATCAGCCAAATCTATTAACAGATATGACTCAACCATCCTCTTGAGGCTTAACTCCCAGTTATTCACTTCTTCATGGAATCGATCATCAACTGAATCCTGGGAATTCCATGCAGGTCTCCCTGCATTGATAAGGAAGTTTACTGGATTCATTTTCCCCGTATTGTCAGTGATGTCGATTGGCTTAATAAACTGCTCATCGATCATCTTCCAGGATGATTGAGACAGTCCAAGAACTCGTCCTACAGTAAGCCATAGCTTACCTAAACTGCTAAGGCAAGTTGATGGATCACACTCGATGCGGCAGTCATCTATCGCATGATGGTCGAATGCCATTCCACCCACATCATATGTGAAGTGGGAGTTTAGGATAGAGCTATCTCGAGTCCGAATAACTCGAAGCTCATTGCCACATGCATACTGTAATAATGCAGTAGCGATAAGATCGTCACTATGATACACCCCATTATGGGTGATCACTGTACCTTCATCATTGGCGATCAGATCAAGGATGTGAATCCCAATTTCACGTCCTAACTCTGGATTGGAGTAGATTTCTGACCAGTTGTAATTACTCACGAGATTGTTTAACTCTACAAAATTCTTCATGTTTTTGACGTTTTGACCTCACAACTGTGATAAAAATTTTAAGCCATGAGGTAGTTTTAGTTCCGTAAGTTTAACGACATTGGAACTGTATGGTCGACCCTTGATTAAAGTTAAGGAATTAAAACTTATTAGATGATTTTAATCTTCTTATGTATTCTGCATATTCTATATGTAGAAGATAAAACGTAGCTTTATCTTCCACACGTACACGAAAATAACTTGTTCCGATAGTATATTTACCATCATTGGAACCTACATACAATGTGTTACCTTTATCATCAGTAATCTCCACTGCAATGTGATTTCCATACACATTCGGATTATTCTTATGTACCTCAGCCAATGCATTATCTACTATATTTCTGCATTTTCTAGCTAGTATAGTATTATCCTCCATATCTAGCTCAAATAAAGCTTCGACATGAACTCTTGATGGTATCAATCCTGTAATTGTATACATAGATAACTTTTTTTTAAATAAAGTTCCGTAAGTTTAACGACATTGGAACTGTATGGTCGACCCTTGATTAAAGTTAAGGAATTAAAACTTATATCATCCTACTAAATCAGATTATGTCTAATTCGGTAAAGGATGGCATTTACAGATGCAACAGTCCGATCCAACTTCAGTGAGATTATCTCAATTGAACAATCAGACTTTAGCATTTTTCTAATCAAGTCGATATCATTAGAAGTCCACCGATGATATCGATGACCTTTGATAATTCGTCGATTATATTCTTTGAGTCTACTAGGGTCAACTCCCATCTTGAGTATCTCGAACTCTCGATGGGAAACTCGCTTAGCTTTATCTCTACGAGTCTGGTACTTTTTGATACCAGACTTTCTTAGGATTCTACTAATAGCTCCGATTGTATAGCCAGTCTCAATAGCTAACTCCGTTAACTTCTTATTGGAATTAGCTTTAATATACTCGATGGTATCCTTGCTCATCTTTTCCCATCTTCGCAATCCATTCACCCTGCGGAAGTGAGAAACTGAACTGACCTTACATCCCAACAAAGATGCTAAAGTCTTATCCTTCATACCATTATTCTGAAGGATAAACTCCATTTGGAATGGAGTCAAGTTGCGAATCGGTTTCATATCACGAAAATCTTTTATAGCTCTCCCATGTCCAGTGGACTTTAACTGGATCACCTGAAATTCTATAAAAGACTTCAGTATAGATCCCGTCAACGAACTTAACTCTAATTTTATGAGAATTAGGTCCATAATATCTCATGCGGATATGCTTATATCCATACAGATCTTTTGTTTCTGTAAATTTTCGTAGAGTTGGACCATCAGGAGGAGTCATGACTGGCCAATTGTGATACAAATTGAATTCAAACTCAAGAGGGTCAAGATAAGTGTAGCAATCTGGAGCTGAACCAGTGCCGTATGCTCCAATAAAGATAGTCTCTGCATTGGATATAAGCCATCCTATCATGGCCATGAAAGATGGGATGTTACCCCATTCTTTTCTGATAAAAAAGAATGGATAATATCCACCTATATTGTACCCAATTGGCACTTTTTCTCCAGACTTAAGTCTGGCAGTTATCAAATTACTCATAGCAATTTGATTCTGACTGATCGAGTCAAGGAGATTCCTTTAGATCCCCATTTGATTAAACATAAATGAGAGTTCGATCACTTCTCCCATTGTTAAAAGATTGAGCAGTTTCAGTCATGCTCGGGACTCGCACTATTACTTTACTCAGACTACTTCATGCATAAAGTACCCGAGTCGAGCAGCTTCGTCAACTGCCTCATCGAAGGTAGTCGACTCTTGATTTGAAGCTCAAGAATTAAAGCTTAAATTGTCACTCTAGCGATCCCGCTAGAATGATGATCATGAACATGACTATGAATGCTACTGCACCCATAATCCATTCGTACTTAGAGAACTCACCTTTACAGATGAGTATGTCAAATAATTTTCTCATGTTTTATTTTTTTTTTGATTTGATCTCACAATCTTGACGAAAATAAATTCGCCAAGATACAAAAAGTAAGCAGTCCCAAGATATACTCAGGACTGCCCATGCACTTAGAAGTTCTTGGTGACCTTGATGTCACCAGATTTCATGAGATTCTTCATGGAACGTCGCATCTCAGTCTTAACTGACTTGAAGATACTATAGAATGCCATATAGGCATTCCACAGCTTGACTCCAAGCTGTACAAGACGTTTGAGTGCACGATACGAGATTCGAATTCTCATGTCACCTCCATTGCTGGAAGTGACCTGAAGTACCAGATTGCCACCTTCCAACTTTAATTTAGAGTTGGATGAAATGAACTGGCCAGAGATCACTCCTGATGGGGAAGTGATGGTAGTGCAGCTTTTGATGCTGCACTTGGACTCGACCTTTGTAGATCGAATCTCATTGAGCATACTTCTTATAGTACTCTCACTGATGTTCATGTTCTTCACGTTGTTCACATTGTTCTTGATGTTCATAAAATTCTTCATGATTTTAAAACTTTAAAATCCAAAATATCATCCACGATATCTTCTTGCATGCTAAGTTGGAATCCTATATGAACTATTAGGATTCAGAAGCTACTATTATTCACTTCTATGGCTTAGACTTACTGCTCAAAGATATCATTTCATAATATTCCGGATATGATTGAACATTTATTATTGTAACCATGATTGGAATCGAACCAACTTCTTCAAATGATATAATCATCTGATAGTTACCAAATCTACATGGTTATCGATATGCCAATTGATTCACATCAACTAGCAAATCTCATAGTATCTATATTCACATACGGATACCGTTATTCTGAAATTTTATCAAAAGTAAAAATAATGATTTGTAACTATGATTGGAATCGAACCAACTTCCCTAATAGTAACTGACTCAGCTATCACCTTGACGTCATATTAGTTGTTACCAAGTTTCTACATGGTTATCGATCTATCAGTTAATTCACATTAACTAATAAATCTCATAGTATCTATATTCTCATACCGATACCGTTAAATATGAACATAAAAACGAGAATAAAGAATAAAAGGTGCACATCCAATGGTATATGCCATCAGAATGTACACCTTCTTTCTACAATTATAAGGGTTTTACCCCCTCGAAAACGTCCAATTTTAGGACTAATTTTATCTGATTTATTCAATTAAATTTGAGCAGTATCTCAATGCTCTACCAGCAGTTCCATCCGTTACGAATGACGTCCACCATCTAATGAATGTTTCATCAGAATGATTCTTCCAATCTACTAAACCCAATTCATATCTAATTCGGGTATTTAGATGTCCTAATTCATGAATTAAAGTTTTATACGGATTTGCATTGCCACCATGATTTCGTATGTTATCTAAGAATACACATACAAAATGTATATTGACTTTAGAAGATGATGATACTAGTCCAAATGCTTTTTTTTACTATCACATTTATAATCCGTATGACCATATTTATTTATAATAATATCCTTAAGTTCATTTTGACTTCCAATGAGAATTATGATTTTCTCATCAATAATCATTGGATGACTCATTATAAATATCATTGACTCTATTATATTCTAATGTTTAGTTGACCTCATAATTTTGAATAAAAATAAAATGAATTGAGATAAATCTACCTAAACTTTATAATCAGGGTAGATCTACTTAGATGACATACTCCTTAACTGCGCATGCGATCATTAATATAGCTAATATAAACATCATAATAGGAATCAACTTTGGGATTTGATTTCCTTTAAAATCTAATTTACCCCACAATGCACATGCGCACATGATAATGAATGTAGATCCTAATACGATTGCAATTAATTTTGCCATTTTTTTTATTTTATTAAATTAAACATGAGATAATAAAATACACATCTCCTACAATTTTGAATAAAAAATTAAAGAGAAGAGTACGAAACCCTTCCCTTAATTATATTTAACTATTAAAATTTATAATCAAATCCAATCACTACTTTTGGATTATATACATTATTAGTTAGACCGCTGCCCCATAAATATACATATCCATTCTTATAAAGATTTGCATAACATCCAACTGCCAGATCTGTTTTCCAATCATCACTGCAAGATGTAATAGTACCTACCATTGGAGTGAATTTTCCGACAGTTAATCCTAAATAAGTCCATTGATCAACTGCATTATCAGTATGACCTCTATTAACAGTATACCATGTATTAGATACCCAATGAAGACCTTTATAAATATTTCCATTCAAATACAAACTAGCACATGTCCAATCATACTTGAAATTATTATTTATATTAAAGTCAACCATTACTTGACCTCCCATGGAGAGATACTTAGACTTGAATCCATTGAATCTGAATCCAAATCCTTGATCTCCCCATCTGGTACCTGTATAGGATTCTGTAGCTAAATCAAAGTGATCATTAAGTCCATATTGAGCAGTTATATAAACTTGCTGATTATTATATCCTGGATGAAATTTAGTACTAAAATAAGTATATAACTTACCTTTACCTTGACTTCCAGCATAATATGGAACTTGAGCAGTTACTGTAAGAGATATAACTGCCATGAATATTAATACAATATACTTTTTCATTTCTTAATCTTTTTAGTGATATAAAACTTGATAATTAATACAGTAAATATTCCAGCGAATAGAATCATAGGAATTGCACCTAAGAAACTAATTCCTTGAACTGCAGATGTCGTACCACTTCCAGCTAATAGAAGTACAGTTACGAATAACACCTCAAGAAATACCCACAGTATTTTTCTGTATACAATAGGAGTTGACGATCCTTTACTAATTATGCTATCCATAGCAAAGCTTTGACTGTCGGATGACGTAATATAGAATAGACTCATCAATACTATGAAATACAGAGGTAATAACCAATGAACATTTATGGCAGCATATGGAATATTTGCTATTTCAGTTCCAGATTTCAGCAGATGCATTCCAAAGTTGTTACCCAATGACATGAATAAAATAATTAATATCGTTGGAATGACAACTGTAAAGAATACTACTGATCTAATAGACCTTCCTTTGGATATTCTTATGATAAACGGAGCACAAAATGCAGCCCATCCAATCCACCATATCCAATAGAATACAGTCCAATCATTTTGAACTGCAGATCCTCTATAGATATTATTATAAATAAAATCTTTGATTAGAGAACCAGTAGAGGTGATAATCACTTGAAGGCTATCACTTGGAGCTATAATAGCTAGTATAATAATAAATCCAAATAACATATACATTGAAAATGTAGCAAACATTTCCATTCCCTTGTGCAGTCCCCGTAACAATGAGATCGTTACGCAACTGCCAAGTAGAATTACCAATGCATATGATGGAACTTCTACTCCATATAGAATTTTAATGGAATTAGCAATAGTGATTACACCTAATGCAAATGAAGTACCTATACCTAACATCATCATGAGACCATAAAGATAATTCTTGATAGTCCTCAACCAGTTAGGTAATAGTTTATACTTAAGATCATATACCTCAAATATAGTAAATGTTGTATAGATACTCCATGGAACTATTGTCCAATGATTTAAACATAGTCCAAATGGATTCCTAACATCACTGTACTGAGATAATGATGGTACTTCATTAAAGGCATATACCATTATACCTACACCC
>Ga0256871_1000088_pt1 | contig 29035 bp, 15 predicted proteins | sample RumenRJG_07RNA_FD_185439 | JGI IMG/M metagenome (GOLD analysis project Ga0256871, IMG submission 185439) | Metatranscriptome of bovine rumen microbial communities from Lethbridge, Alberta, Canada - Rumen RJG_07 (Metagenome Metatranscriptome) | ecosystem: Host-associated > Mammals > Digestive...
CCCGTATCAGGGCATGAAAAAGCTCCGGAATGATCCAGAGCCTTTTATGTACAATGTTTTGTTGTTCCGGGCGGCCGCTTCTCTCCCCGGCTGTCCATGGTATCACTATATCAGATAGTTCAAGAGAAGTCGTCCGCGATTTTACTCATTTGATCGGAGCTTTTTCTTACACTATGATTATACACATAGGCGCACTTGATTTTCGTGGAAAAGTTTCTATAGGTCGGAATGCCTCTCTGCCACGATAACACTATAGAACCTTGTGGGTATGTCTTCAAGTGAATCCTTACTGAACTTCCCATGTCCTCATGTGAACTATGCATGTCCAATTTTCTACGATACCATTCTACGCCGGTGCGAGGGTCTCTTCAAGTATCGGTAACGTATCGACCATGTATCGGATATGTATTATTTCGGTCTCCTCTTTTTCCACGATGCCATTATAAGCATGACCAAGGGTCTCTTCAAGTGAAGTTTTGTGAAACGAGACTGCAATATGGGTGAAATAGAGGTCTCTTCTTTTTCCCATGATACATTCTACGCCAGTGAATGGGTCTCTTCAACCATTCTTTACCGGGGACAGAACCGGATTTTATCGGATTCGCAGTCTCCAATTGATCCATGCTACCATTATAGGCGCAGACAGAGGTCTCTTCAAGTGCATTGTGTGTGCATACCGTGTGCATTCGAGGTCTCCTTTTTTCCAACGATACCATTCTACGCCCGTGAAGGGGTCTCTTCAACTGAATTCTTAGCACCTTTTTCTTTTTACATGATATCTTATAGCGTTGTCAAGTCAGCCACTCCCAGCCCCCTAAAAGGTCCTCTCATATAAATGTCGTAGGGTTCTGCTTTTCTGTCTTGAATTTGCGGTTATTGCGTTTTATTTTACCAATTATTGTTTTTGACCAGCATGCTTCGACACATTATTTCACTCATAATGCTCATTATAGCTTTGTTCTTATGGGAAATTCGTGGAAAATTGCCGGTTTTCATATATTGAAACCCATGGCTAAACCTATTAGCCGCTCGTTCAAAATTCGCATTATCTTTTTTTGTCGGTATTGACTTTTTATTGTTCCGTCTGTATAATCTGCTCCATTACAGGGTGTTTACGTACCTGTTTCCACCCTTATGGAGGTGTAAACGTGAAAATCAAGAAGCCAAAAGAAGAAAAGGAAGTAGTCGACCAGCACCTGTCCCCGGAGCAGCTTGCCATTCAGAAGTTACAGGACGCTGTTCATACATATGCTGATAGGTTTCATGCACCACTTACCGGCACCGGAAGCAAATACGCAGAAGACGCTGTCGTTGACATGGAAATAATCAAAATGAACTTCCGAAACCAGCTGATTGCTATTGAAACAGAATTGACCACAGACCTGATAAACAGGGTGCTTGGTGATAATAAGATCAGCCAGTTAAAAAAAGAGAACTTGCCGAAAGGGGTGTGATGCTGAAAGCAGACCGGAAACGTGACCGTTCAATTCTGACCCTTGGCGGTACTATCACATATTCCCGTTATCTTTACCGCGGGGCAGATGTAAACAGCAGGCAGTACCTGCTCGATCACTATCATTCAAACAGCATCTGCCCCATCGATGATTATCTGGGGACTGCAAACCTGCCCTTCCGCATGACCTCTAATGCGGCTTTGAAAATGGCCCGGATCACCTTAGATTGCCCGAACCTCGCTGTCGCGGAAGACCATGTATCCGATGCTTTTGGCGAGATTGTCAGTGATGACAGAATCCGGAAGGTGCTCTTGTATATTGCACGGCTGATTCGAGCCGATATGTCCGCACAGGCTGCCAATCTAAACAGCGTATGCTTACCGGAAAAACTCACGGCCGGAAAGAGGCGCGGCCGCCCTGCTAAAGATGCGTTTAATCTTTGCATGGAAGTCTCCATGGTGAGGGATAGCATCTTCATCTGCCGGACAAACACCGTTTCCTGCGCCGACGGATTAACCACCCGGAAGCACGTGCATTATTCTTTCTGTTCCACAGAGGAATATGCCAATATTCTCCTCACAGAAGCGCTCCTCCATGGCGTTATGGACGCACGAGAGATCATTATCATTGTGGATGATAATGAAATTCTTTATTGTCTCTGCCAGAAATTATTCCCGTCTGCCCACTTTATCATGGGCATAAGGGGTTTGCGGAAACAGGTCTACGTTCTCGGAACAACGGTTGTGAAGCATTTCATGAACCAGAAATACCGGAGAGAACTATTCTGTAAACAAGCCATGAAACACATCGAGTCCGGAAACTGGGAAAAAATCTTCACGATGGAAGAGGTTCTGAACCGGGCTGACGACCCTGAAATTATTAGAGCCATTAATGATTTTCAGACATACCTGGAAAAGCACAAAGAGTTGCTCTCTTATAGTGATTTCCATGCGAAGGGATACCCTTTAGGAAAAGACCGTCCGACTAAAGAGCAGACTGCGTTTGAGAAAACCAAATTGACTCTCGGCACCCGGTTATGGCCGAAAGATTCGATCTCCGACTATCTTCTGCTCTATTCCAAGTATCTGAGCGATGAGTGGTATTCATATGTTGTTCCGCTTGTCCGGGAGAACTATGCAAAGTACCGGCAGTAGGGAAAAAGTTGCTCCCCTCATATACTGTCCGCTGGAAGGGTGTTTTACACCCTGCTCTCTAATGGTTCACAAAAAGTTCACATTTGCCTTATTCCACTATTGCGCTAAAGCGCAGGCATTATAGACAACCCCTGTTCAGGAAACTGTTCAGCTTTGCCATTTCCATGATTCTCAATCATCCCTATGCGGCGTTGAACATGCTGGAGCATTTTGTTTCAACCTTTATCGTCCAGAGGTGTCGCGATTCTTGGATGGCTTTCCTTAGTTTACCATATTATATCTTATGTCAACCTCCCCTTCAAAATGAAACACCCCCAACTCCGTAACAAGAGCTGGGGGTGCAGTGCTTTTATTCGCTCGTATTGATGAAGAATACCTCCGGGCTCGGCCAGTCACCGTAATGGGTCTTGACAAAGAGCTCGTTCCAGTTGCTGTAGCCTGTGGGCAATGTAGCACTCAGATTCAATTCATCCACTGTTCTCAGCGTATAGCTTCCGCTATAGTATTTGACCAGTGCCGAATCAAATGCTCTGGCAGGATTCCAGGTATCCCATTCGCCCACGAATCCGTTGTAGGTTCCTGCGTTGAGGTCGATAGGTTTCGTATTGCCGAGATGGCTGCTTACCTCTCCTGCACCCTGGTAAGGCAGCATGGGCTCGGTTTCGCCTGGTTTACCGCCTTCCTTCTCCACCTCATTGATCGTCCTATAATACCAGTTCCCAGTCGAGCTCGATGAAAGCGTTCCCGCAACAAAGGCATATTTTGTTGTTGCGTTCGGATTTAAATACCCGGTTGTGTAGCTGTTTGTGATATTGCCACTTGCGCTTCCGGCAAAGCCCCCGGCCGTCGTGCCAGACACAGAGCAGGTGGAATAGCTGTCGGTGATGGCTGCAGAGGATATTCCCACCAGGCCGCCGGCCGTCGTGCCGGCCACATCATAGGGATGTGTCTTTACCCATTCTTCATAGGAGCCGGTTAGTGTATGCCCACCGGAGTAGCAACCCGTGATCGTACCGCCTGCAGACCCAATCAGGCCACCGGCATTTGTCGGCTTTGTACTCGAATCACCAACAATCACCGCCGCAGCGCTGTACTGCACTGTTCCGCCGGTCAGCTCTCCGACCAGACCGCCCGCGTTGCCTGTTGCCGTGATCCTGGCTGTGGACGAGGCCGCGCTGTTCCGGGCCAGCACATTTGTCACGGTACAACCGGACAGCGTGCCCGCCAAGGCTCCGGCGCTGGTCGTGCCTGTGATGGAGAAGTCGATCAGTTCGAGGTTTTTGATTTCCGAAACGCCTGATGTTAAACCGAACAGACCACCGTCCCCTTTGACATTCACCGCAATGTCAGAGATACTCCGGCTTTTTCCGTTGTAAGTCAGCGCATAGTCTGGCTCAATAGGCATATAGTATCCTTTCCCAGAACCTGTTCCGCTGAAATCATATATGCCGACCAACGCATAGCCGCTATCAGACTCTGTTCCTGTGGTACTCTTTGATTCGATTTTTTTGACCGCCTTTTGGTAACCGATCCAGCTAAAGCTGTCGGTCTGTTCTGCATGTGCAATTTTAAGTTTGTCTTTTGTTCCTGTACCATCATTCGCATCAAGGCTTGAAATACCCTTGTCGAGATTTTCCAAATGCCGGATATTTCCGATGTAGGCTGTGTCCTTTGCAGTATTGATGCTGCCGAACAAGCTGTTGGTCGTGTATTTGCTGCTGTAGGCGATGTTCGTCAAGGCTGTCGTACTGTACGCAACTGCCTGGATTTCGATGTTCTCACCTGGGATAAACTTTTCTCCAGTAGTGCTTTCTGTGTCCGCCACAATATTTCCGAAGTGCAGACCATCACCTGTACCCAAGTCAGAAATATCATCCAGAATCACAGTAAAGCTGCTACTGTTAAAGTATTTCACGCGATCATCATTACTGCCCGCAAATTTCAATTCATACGCCTTCTGCGCCTTGCTGTCTACGCCCGTGATGATAAGCTTCAACTGAGCTGCTGAGTTACTGCTGTTTGTATTTGTCACTTCCACATACAGCTTCTCCTCATTATGTACGGTGATAGTTGGAGGATTCAGAGTTGTTGTCGCAAGCGTCGCAGCCTCTGCGCCACCGTACCAGCCAAGGATAGATCCTTTAACATAGGTCTTTCGAGCTGATTTGTTCGCGTCACCAGCCTTGCTGATCACTGTGTCATAGTCATCACTGTCAAAGAACAAATGATTATACTGTGTTGGGGAGCCGCTGGTCGAGCAGTAGAATACATCCATTACTGTACCAGTTTCTTTCTGATAACGGACTATATAACTTCCCCCTGCACGTACTGTCTCGTCAACGGAGCCGAAGGGAAGCATCTGTTCAAAAACAGCCGGCGTACTATACGACGAATCGGAGCTATTGACCACATAATAGTAGGCACCGGTGGAATCTTTTGATCCAAAGGGGTTGGGAGCCGAATTACTTTCAGGTTCTTCCAGCCCCAGATACCCCTCACCGAAGGCAGCGGTCAGATGGTTCTGTGCGGCAACAAAGATTTCCTTGGCGATCCCGTCACGCTCCAACTGGCCGAGAGAACGCTGATGATTCCAGACGGAAATAAAGGCAACCCCGCCCAACACAGCGATTATAGCAACAACAATCAGCATTTCTGCCATTGTCATACCTATTCTGCTTTTCAGTTTATTCATTCTCATCACCCTCTCTGCCTGTCACTCGTCCTGATAGGAGATCACCCGAATAGAGAGCTCATCCCTTGATGCAAGGGTATCCGTTCCGTGCTTCACCGACAGGCCGGAAAATGTCAATATCCCGTTTGTATAAGAAACCGAAGTATACGTTACATACATATCCTGTGTTGAAGTTTTGGACGATATCAACGGAGAAGCAGGATAGTCCGCAATCAACCCATCCGCGCTGAAGTAACGCTGGAACATGATTTTTTTATCATTATCACCGCCGGAAGCGACATAAAGCTTCGACGAAGCTCCACGGGTAGGGTTGTAATAGGTGATAACAGTTCCTGTCGTTGCTGTTTCTCCCTCTTTTGGTGCCGGAGTGCCCACATCCTGCGCCGTCCCCAGCTCATTCCGGAGCGTCGTAATCGTTGTAGACAGAAGCACCTCGGCATTTGATGCCAGCACGACCTTCTCATAGGCGTTCTTCGCCGCCGGTATGCCAGACGCTACGATTGCGGAGACCATGAGGAGGATCAGCACGGCCAGAAGCGTTTCCGCCAGCGTGAAACCGCGTTTGCTCTTCAATTTTATCCTAAACTGTTTTCTCATACACATCACTTCAAATCTGTTTATATCCATCTCGGGGAACAGGCAAAACGGCTCAGCCACCGCCACCACCGGCAGAATCCGGAGAATAATCATAGGCGACCACAGTCCTACCGTCAAACTCGTTGTTTTTGTAATAGGTCACCGAATAGGACTGTTTAGAGATCACCCCTGCGTTATCCTCGATGGTAATACCGTCTGTAACCGTGCGCCCTCCTGATGTCATCTTAACCACTCCAGATGTTTCCTCGTTCGCATCATAATACTTTTCCAGCTTATCCCGACTTTTCATGATCACACCAGAGGACGCAGAAATGGCCCCTGCCAGCATGACAAGTGCGAGGGCAGCAATCAAGAGAGACACAAGCGTTTCGCCTATGGATTCGCCTGCCCGGCTTTGTAGTTTTTGTTTCAGCTTCTCCAACATATGGCCTTGCTCCTTAGCTCCTTAGGAACCCGTCTTAATTCCGGTCAGCTGCCACGTCAGCGTTGTGATCGTGGTTTTGGTTGTTTTTGTCACTACGGTATACTCAGTATCGCTCACTGCCGTTGACGAAACATTCTCTGTCTTTGTGTTGGTAGACTCGCTCCGGTCTACGCCAAAAGGCAATATCAGGGTATAGCGATCACCTGCGTTGCTTGTCGTATCCTTGCTTTTATTCGTATTATGTATCGTAAGCGTGATGTTGCCATTGGAGGGATCCTGGTCATTTTCGCTGTTGTAATACAGGTCTTCACTGATCGTGACTGCAAGTGCGTCATAATCAAGGCCAAGATCCGCCGATGAATAGAAGGTTGAAGCCAGAGCAAGGATTCTTCCATTCAATTGCGTTCCGGCATTAACGTTTTTCGCTGCATCCTTGGGGATGGTATCATTCACAAACCCAGAACCGTCCACTAAGTTTTCAGCAACATAATCCTCTTCCTCATCAATTTCGCTTGCCTTTTTACCCGCAACGATATAGATCCGGATTACAGGCGTCCCCTCAACAGGTTCCCCGGCAACCCCAGAGGTATAGGTGGTTGTATACTCCGTTTCCTCAACCTTAACAATCGATACCGTTTTCCCATCAATCTGCTTTTGCAGCAGCTCCGCCGCGGAAGACACTGCATAATACCGCTGATCCGTCTCTGCGATCTGGCTCATGCGTCCAGAAGACGCTGTCGCCGCCGTAATGATCACGGAGCATAAAACAGCGCAGACGAGGAATAACAGTAAGGCGAACGTGATGGACGCGCCCGTCCGGGAGCGAAGCTTATTCACTATTCTTTTTCTCATTGACAAACCATGCTCCTTTCAGACGGGTGTCCATTATTCATGAGTAATGTCACGGGGTCAGTCTCACACTCTTCACCGGAACGGGGTCTGTTGCGTTATCTGTTATTCTCACAACCCCACCGTTGTCTATGGTGATCACGAAGGTTCCCGCAACTCCATCCTCAACGACATAATACGTTCCGTAGGCCATTTCTCCGATGAAGAACGCACCGCCGGTGCTGGAGGAGAGACCAGACAATTCAAACTTATCATTCACTGTCCCGTCATTGTTGTAAACCGTTCCCTTTGCCGGTTTGGTCTTTTCACTGTCTGTGTACACGGTAAATGTTTTGTTTTTCAGATTCTTATAGCTGGTACCAGACTGAAGTACCTTCACCAGTGTAACATGCGCGGAACCCTCAACACCGTACCAGTATACATTTCTTCCGGTGTCATCGCTCTTCGTGATACCATACAGATATTCTCCGACCTGATCCGCTCCTGTAATCGCATCGTCCTGGGCATTCCTGAACGCAGCCAGCGTGGTTGCCGTATCAGTCACAGCGGATGTGTACTTTGCGAACTGACAAAGCGTTTTGTAGTGCGGCGACTCATTGGCCCAAACCCAGATGGTTCCATTGCCGGAGGTGATGTTGCCGGTGATATCGAGAGAGTTTGCGGAGGTATCTTCATCGTTGGTGCTGGCGTAACCGGAAATAAAGATATCCTGGCGATCTTTACCTGACTGAATGTTTCCCGTAGTCAAATTGATGCTTCCATCGTTATACACGCCAGTCCCGCCGAAGAAAGGATCTCCCTTCAGTTTCAAAGAAGCACCTTCGACCAGATAGATTCCTGCACCAACACCTGTACCGTTAACAGCATTCATATTGATAATGCCGCCAGTCACATTCACAGTACCGCCCGCCGCTGCATATACCGCACCACCATTTCCTGTCGTCAGAGAATTACGCAGGATTGCGCCGGACTCAACTGTCAGTTTTCCGCCGTCAGGAACATTCACGATGCCGCCGTTGGCCGTGGCAGTATAGGCGGTTTTTCTGCCGTCCAATATAATATTGCGAAGGATCAACTCACCCTCAGCCGTGAACATTGAATCAGAAGCAAAGCCTCCTCGGGATATTGTCGTATTGCCTGACCCCTGATAAGGAAATACTGGATCGAATACACCGGCTGTTTTAATTGTTATCGTTTTTCCGCTGTTCACCGTTTCTGCGTTCTGCAAAGTGTAGGGAGCCAGCATTGCAATATGATAACTGTTTCCGGTAAACTCATAATACCTGTCATTTCCCTTGAAATAAAGCCTCGGTGCTCCGTTGTTGATCACCTCAAAAGCCTCTTCCAACGTTGCGTAGACAGCCGGTTGATAATGATCATAGCCTTCCACCACAAAACTGCCGTTATCGTTCCAGTTGTATTTAACAGCGGTCTTGTAGTAAAGTATATTTTCGCTATCACCTTCGACTTTACAAACAGGCCGAAGATTCGTAAATTCAGCGGTGGAGAGATATCGGTTCCTTGTTGTACTCTCCGCGTATTCACCAATATAGCCGCGAATTGTTTCATCCGGCAATGCGGCAAAGGCTTTCTTTTGGTCCTCAGTCAGAATTTCTTCGACGGTATAGTTCAGCCCTGCCGGCAACCGTTCACCAGTGACAGATTCTCCGGACTTAAGGATTAGATCAACAACTCGCGTTGTTTCGTCTTCTTTCACGACCATTTGTGTCGCAACGCCGTTGACGAAATAAAGGCCGCCGTATTTTTCCGGTTCTTCCGCAGTACTGCTGATAGCCTCTGCAACCGTTCCGTCACTCGCCGTCCCGGTCAATGTTACCTTAAATCTGAATCCCTCATTATCGTCATTCTGATAACTTATAACCTCATTGCTGATCTCCAGAGAGAATATCTTGATCCAGTGGATCCCTTTATGCGTTTGCGGATCCGATCCGGATTGCAGGCCGCCCTTCAATCCGTTTCTGTCATTGACAAAACCGTAGAGATAGGATGCATCTGCCAAATTGTTAAAGGTTCCGAATCTGTCTCCTTCGCCGCCGTGGTTCTTATAGGGGTCCGTATCGTTTCCCGGCGTATTATCATCTCTGTTGCCGGGGACGTAAACACCGATTTTCGCGCCGTTCCAGATGCCGTCGGTCTGGATCACCGTATCCGCATAAGAATCCAGCTCCAGGTTACAGGCATTTCCTTCCGAATCCATATCTGCGCGACTGCAGGTATTGCCGGAAACCCAGGGTGTCCTGGAGAATGTCAGGACGACGCCAGTTCCGCCGATTGCTATTCCTCCGCCTTTGGTCGTCGCGGTATTGCCCATGATGAAGCCGCCGGACATGGCGAATGCCTTATTATTGTTCACATACACACCGCCGCCGTTGGCCGCCGAGCAGTTGCTGATGATACCGCCGGACATGGTGAACTCTTTGGTCTGCGGAGATTGCCCGTCCGCCATATAGCATATACCGCCGCCGTTTGTTGTCGCCGTGCAGTTGCGGATCGATACAGCCGTCATAGAAAATGTGCCTGTGTTGACATAGACGCCGCCGCCATTACTTGCTGAACAGTTGACAATGCTGCCGCTTTCCAGTCTGAGATAACCTCTGGCCGGATTTGTCTGCGTACGCGATTTCATATAAATAGCGCCGCCGTTCTTCGCGGTACAGTTCTCTATTGTACCTCCTGCAAGCGTGAAATCTCCCCAGTCGACATATACTGTTCCGTTACCAGACGTTGCTGAATTTCGAATCACCGCTCCCTCGCCAAGAACTGCGAAGGCATAACGCGATCCATCATTTGCATTACTTGTAGATCCTCCTTTGATGTGTAAAACTGCTCCGTTGGCAGTTGAAGAGCGCTCCAGGGTGGAGCCGCCGTCCAGAACTATACCAGTAAAGGTCGTTTTCGTTCCTACAGAGAACATAGGGTTATTAAAGCCGCTTTTCCGGACAATGGTAGCTACGCTTCCCGGCGTACCCCGATAGGGGTAGCTGCCATCGGATTCGTTGGCTGTAGTCAGGGTAATATCAAGAGGTGTACCGTCGTTAGGAACCTTAAAAGTTGTAACAGTGTTCCCCAATTGATACTCTCCAATCAGCATTTGTACCTTGTATGTCTTTGTCGTATATGGATTCTTAGACGCTGTATATAATGTAGGATTTGCAACGCCAAGAACAGAAAAAGCACTTGCCCAACTGCCTGCCGTGCCGCCTTCCAGAGCGTCAAAAATCGCAGGGTATTTCTTCGCATTATCCAGATACAGCAGATTTCCATCTGCATCCGTGATCTTGCAAACGGGAGGGCCTCCCCAGATGATTTTCTTCCCGGATTGATCGGAACGGTCAATGCGGTCAATGATTCCATAAACTGATCCGTCATCCGCAACAAAAGTCGGATAATAATCAGGATCATCCGGCGTGGGATCCGCAAGACCATAGGGTCTCCAAAATGGAGATGTTGTTGAATTCGGTGATGTTCCGAACTGTTGGGTTACCGAGCCGGGATTCGTCACACCAATATGGCTTCCTTCAGACAGATCACAGTTAACAACAATACTACCCGCTTTATCGCCGCCCCATAGATGAAGGTTAGACGCTCCGCCGCCGCTCACCGTATTATTGGTGATAACGGTAGTGTCAACCTCCGCTCCCGTTTTACCAATTGTCAGAGTTTTGCTGTTCACATACATGCCGGCTGCATTATTCACCATACCGGTGGTCAGCGTATTGTTCTGAATCTGCGTATTGATCAGTGTGGTAGCGGAACCTGTATAGACGCCGCCGCCCTGGTTGGAGGCAGTGTTTCCGCTGATGATTGATTCACAATTATGATCGGGATCATCCATGATAGTGAGCTTTGCATCAGCGTTTTTACTTCCGTCGAAAAATACCCCGCCTCCGCTTCTGGCGCTGCAGTTCTGGACTGTACACCCCTTGATGACACCCTCTGTCGCGTTCTGGTTGGTAATGCTGATACCGCCGCCATAATGGTTGCTTCCCGCAGTATTACCAATAAAGATACAATCAGTCAAAGTAGTTTCGTGACTCAGCGTACGGAAACCGCCACCATGTTGATTCGCTGTACAGTATTTGAACGTGCAATTAGTCACATTAAGCTTGGTCGGCCCCGTTGCGCTTACTGGCGGATTCATTTCATCCGCTCCGTTTACTTTATACTGTATAAAAACGTTGAATCCGCCTGCATTACGGGTCGTGGCCTGGCAATTCTCAAACCAGCAGTCACTTGTAGTGATACTGTAGGAGTCAATTTCCAATCCACCTGCGGCCTTCGCCTGACAGTTGATGAACTTACAATTCTGAACAGTTGTTGTAGAATGTAAACGATACTCTTCGGGGTATGCCCAGTCAATTCTATGGAAGACTGCTCCGCCCTGGTCGTTGGCCACGCAGGAATCGAAGACACCGGAAGTATAGTTTCCATTTGTGTCTTTCTCTCCGGTAAGCGTGAAGCTACAGGCGTTGGTCCAGATAGCTCCGCCTCCCTGACGAAAAGAACCGTCAGATTTGCAGTTCGTAAAATTGCACCCCGTCACAGTAAGTTTTGCATTTGTATAGTTGCTGCTTGACGGATTATACTCGATTTTAATACCACCGCCGTCCTTCGCAATACAATTCTTAAAATCACAGTTTGTAATCTCAACTTCACAATCTGTTGTTTTTATTACGCCGCCTGCAATATCTCCCGAATAGTTCTTGCCGTCAAAGATCAGATTCGTAACAGTCAGCTTTGTGCTGTTCTGTCCGTCTGCCACCACAATAAAGGAGTCGGTATTACTGTTATCTCGGCTGATCGTTGCGCGTGCAGAACTATCATTGGAATAATTATAGTCATTTCCCGTATCTCCAATCGCAGTGGTGAATGTAAGATTGTAATTTGCCGGGATACTGACAGCATCGGCCCCCGGAATGAGGTAGTCGACCAGAAGTTCGATTACTGCACCAGTCAGAGAGTGGCTCTGGGCAAAAGTGACTGCCTGCTGCAAACTGGAAAACAAATAGGCAACGCCATCCTCATCGGGATTATCAATGCCAGCTATTTCACTGTCCTGCACGCCATCTATCACAGTAGTCGTGACAATCTTGCAGATCGGCTTTGAGCCACCGAAGACCACATCGACGGTACTCCCGTTTGCGTTGCCAGTTTTTCCTGAGTTCAGCGTAAAATCAGTACGACTTGGTCCGCTCAAGGTAGTCGATGGCGAGACCCCAGTCTGTCGGACAGGAATATTCTCATCACTACCTCCAACAACAAAACCACCCTTCAGTGTATAAACCTGACTTTTCACTCCACCGGGGAACATGAGCTTCAATGACTTTCCCGCTCCAAGGGTAAGATCAGCCGCTGTTATGGGCATCAGTTTGTCCTGAACCGCTCCGTTTACCGCAAAAACATAGCCATAACCGGCAGCGGCGGTTCTCTCTCTCAAGGACAGCTCCGTAATGTTCAACGGGAAGGATGTGTTATTCTCAATATTGATATATGCGGGTTCCGAATAATAGACAACAAGTTTTTCACCTGACACTACAGTCCCGTCACGCTTCGTAAATTTCCAGGAATTTGCGCTGCTGTCCCAGTTGACCTCTGTCACATAGTTTTCAAACGCAATATCATTTGTGCCGTCATCCACGAACGCGCAGGCAAAGGCCGCGGTTTTGGTAAGTTTCAAATCATATTTGCTGCGCAAATCGTCACCGATGGACGAAGCCGAATTATTATTAGAGGGCAGATAATAAGATCTCTCCCAGCCGTTCTGAGGCTTCTGCGTGCCATTCCAGCTTCCACCAGATTTCTGCGGGAAAGAAGCAAAGTTTTCCAGATAGCGCACTCGTACCTGAATGCTTTTGCCCCAGACAAGCCGCCTCGCGGCAGTATCCGCTGTAACGGTAATTCCCGCCAATCTATCGTTTTTGAATGCAGTTATACCGGTTTCACTCGAATATACACCGAATTTTGCACCAGGAACACCCCTATTCTTGAACAGATCAGCACTCATGTCTCCGGACACATAGATTCCGATCTCCGCACCGGCTTCCAATCCTTCGGCGTTGATGATCGCATCCGTATCCTGGTTCAGATAGACATTGCTGGCAGAACCCGCCATCGTGTTGCCGGTAATACTGGCCGCCCCGGAGAAATACAGCCTTGCACTGGTGCCGCCTACGCCGATCGCGCCGCCGCTTGTTGCGGTATTGGCTGTAATGCTGCCGCCTGAGAAAGATGCGGAACCGGACTGAATAAACGCGGCGGAACCGTTGATCGCGGAATTAGCGTTGCCCGTTCCTCCAATAGTGCCTCCGCTCACATTCACCGCGCCATCGACTGTGTAGATCGCGCCGCCGTTTCCTGAGGCAGTATTTTTGGTCATGCTTCCGCCAGACACCGCGATCGTGCCTGCTGTGGCATAGATCGCGCCGCCGTTTCCGCTTGATTTGTTATTCACAAGACCTGCGCTTCCGGAGATGCTGATTGTTCCGGTGCCATCATAGTAAATCGCACCACCGTTTATGGCATTGTTTCCGGACAAAGTGCCCGTAATTGTGATGGCGCTTCCTTCGGAATAGATTGCGCCACCATTTCCCGCGCTGCAGTTTCGGATCGTCGATGCTACGCTAACCGTGCCCTCAGTTGCACTAATTGCGCCGCCGTTTCCGTTGGTGTTTTTCGCCTTTTCCAAAAGCGCACCGTCACCAATATTTAGCGTTCCGGAACTGATGATCATTGCGCTGTCGGTTTCTACGTTGTTCCCGTTCAGCGTAACGTTTGCAAACGTCAATGTGCCGCGACTTGTAACCAGAGATCCGTTGGTATTGTCAGTCGCTCTGGTAATGGTCGCGCCTGAAGCTGTTCCCAAGCTTCCGCCGTCAAAGTTATAGATTCCGCCAGAGGTATCCGCTGTGTTAAGGGTAATCGTATAGCCAGCCGGAATGACAGGTTTATCCACTGACGGCATTAGATAATCCGTCAACATTTGAATCGTCGCAGTTTTCGAGGAGATGTTGTCAACAACATACTCCACTGCGCTTTGCAAGGTGTAGAACGGGATCTCGGTGCCATTCACCGTAATTTTGCAGATTGCCTTGGATGTGTTTGTAAGTTCCAACTTCCGCTCTCTGTCCAAAGAGAAGTCAAGACTGCTGTTCGTCACAGTCACATCTGTCAGAGCACCGTTAAGTGGCCCACATTTCGCGGTGAGGTTATAGTTGTTGTTATTGGTTTCTTTGACTGTATAGGGGCCCTGTCCCAGACCTTTCAGTTTTACACTGGTTCCATCCGAAACAGTAAGTGTAATGGTACCCGGAGTTGAACCGCTTGCGGGAGTTGCCACGATCGTATCATCCGTGTAACCCTCGATCCTATAACTGTTTTTTGTTATTTCCGCGGAACTCAGCGTGATGGTAAAGCTCGGGTTGTTGCCGACATCAATCGGAACCGCTTTGGTTATCTGGAGGTCATAGCCGCGTTCTTCGTAAATTGCGTAGACTGTGGGCGAACCTGAAAAATCATTCCAGCTTTTAGCTTCTTCAGTGAAGCTCCACTGCAATACATTATTCTGAACCCGAAGATACATTGTCAGTCCGGAGGAGACATTAATCTCTCCAAGTTCGCCAATAGACGAAATGTCAGCAGCATTACCTGCACCGAGCTTGGAGTAGGACAGATAGCGGGCATAGATTCCATCGTCAAGAATTGGGGGCATCCGGAATGTATTTGTGCCCACTTCCTGCGTGATACGGAATCCATTTGTGGGGAACGAGAATCGCTGTCCCTGGCTGACCTGTGCCCCGTTCATATTGACAGTGCTACGGCCGTAAGTGATCGTATTTGTATTTGATGTTCCGTCAAGCGACCCCTTGATTTCCGTCAACGCTCCATTGGCAGATTCTTTGACATAACGAATCTGCGGCATAGGATAATAAAGATAATATACTTTATATCCAGCCAAAACTGCAAGGTCGTTTCCACTATTGTCTTTTAGCATCAATTCGTAATGATTCCCGTTTACCTGACTAAACGCAACAGACGCAACCTCCATGCTTGCAGGAGTCACGATACTTCCATCATCGGTGCCGTAGAGAACCGCGCCGAACGCATATACCGTGCTGTCACCGCCAAACACTGTTGCTGCGGGCAGTTCTGTGAGGAAGGTTTTGCTCTCACCCGGATTCATACCGAAACTATAGTTTCCGCTCCGCATAGTGTCGTCCGGAACAATAACGTTTGTAGAGATGTCGATTCGAGCCACATGGACTTCTACAGGTAGATTAGACTGCGTATTTGTAAAGATTGCAGTCGGAGCTTCTACAGTCGCTCCGGTGGTGTAGGTCCATTTCCTTTCCGCTTCTACTACTGTTCCCTTACCCGCAGCATCGATGGATGTTGTGAATCCTTCTTTTGCCGTCTGGGTCACCGTGATTTTCTGTGCAGTTTCCTTCCCTCCACTATTGCTGTAAAACAGGATAGCTGATTGGGCATTTTTTCCTTCGCTGTCTGGCAATGTATAGGTTCCAGTGAATACATTTGTTTCCGTAACTGAGGGATTGTCCGGGTCACTATTATCAGTTACTCTTTGCTGAACAATTACCTGATACTGGAACTGTTCTTCCATTGCAGTGCTATTGCCTACAGTCTGCTCTTCAATCATGACAATCGTTGGCTGCAGCTTATAGTATACCACATAAAGCGCCGGGTCATAGCCACAGCTCACCCATGTATTCCCATCTGTTGAATACTGGAAACCTTGCCAGGTATTTCTTATCTGCAGGCCTGGGCGGTTGCTGTCGGAATCCAAAGCGGTTGTAATCACATGGAGATCTCCCGCGTTTCCCGCAGATGCTGTGCCGACAGCAAAAGAGTAATATCCAAGCGTGCTGTCGCTCACCCAGCCCTTTGGCTGCGTGATTTTGTCCGTCATGTTGTACGTTCCGAGGTATCCTGTTGTAGTAGGCGCGGTATTACCCTCTGCAAGGGTAACATCTGCCAGCGCACCAGAGGACTCTCCGACATCAACCATGCTCTTGTAACCGATATTCAGAGACTTCTCTAAGTAGTAAACAAAGTAAACCTCATTGTCGCCCAGCGGACCCGTGGTTCCGCTTGCATAGGTGACATATATTTTTTTATCCGAAGTGTTATAAAAAACATTCGTGATTGCGTTGTCCTCGGAGACAGATTCCCGATCAGCACTCACTGCCGAAAAAGCATATAGATAGTTAGGGTCAGCCGGGTCAGTAGGAGCAGGGGGTGTAACATGTGATGTTCCGGTCACAGCTACTGGAGTTGCACCAACCACAATGTCATGGACATCCCATCCATCGGTGATGGCTTTTTCCGCAAGATCGGCCGCCGATGCATCCACCGCATGAACCTTCACGACGGTTGAGCCCCATTTTGCATACAGATCCAGTTTCCCAGCCACTTTAGTGGAAAAGGAATAAGCCGTGACACCCGTTGCCTCGCTCATCCAGTAAAGGAATGCGCTGTTCTCCGTATCCTCAGGAGTATATGAAGGTTCAGATACAGCATTGTTCAGAAAAACCTTCTGAGCGTATGTCTTCTGCGAATCATCATAGATGTATCCGCTTTCAGTCCAATCCCCGCCCCAGTTAGCAGATTCGCTCTCCGTATTCAAATGATAGGTTACGGTCACCTGCCAGACAGCGTACAACGTAATAGGTTCTTCAGCGTCCACGCCATATTCTCCGCCCAGATCATAGAACGGATCTCCTGGCTGATAGTTCTTCTCGGTGCTCCAACCGGCGAGCGTCATACTGTTCCCCTGTGCATCTGTCCTTTGGAATGCAAAAGCAGAATCATCGAGCAGCTTACCATCGCTCAGCGTAAAGACGCTGTTATTAACCAGATTAGAAATGGTAGCCTTCCCATCGGAGATACTCTTAACCGGCGTAGGCGCATTATTATCGCAGGGCATGCCGAAGTCAACCGTATCAACCGTTCCGCTGATTGTTCCACCGTTGGGATCGTAGACGATCTTTGCCGTACCAGCTTTTGTATAAACCGCATCCAGATAGACAACGCTCTTCCCGCCGACTGTCACAGCATATTCCGCATTCAGGATAAAGTTCTGGCCGACACGATAGATCCGCCCGCTGGCATCGCCGCGCACCTGCCAGCCCTCAAATACATATCCGGAAGGTGCGGTGGCGCTACAGTTGATCAGCACTCCAGCCTGGTCCGCATATGCTGCGCTATCCTGAGTGCCGGAAAGAGAGCCAGTCCCAGCTTCATATGCCACATAAAAAGTTCCGCTCTTTTTCCAATGCAACCTAAGAATTGTATCATGATCCACATGCTGACTGAAATCATAGAGTGTTTCCGTACCATCCGCATGGACCTCATACCATCCGGCATATGTGTAAACACCTGGAGCATACTCGAATGTTGTGTCTTCCGTCGCTTCGCTGGGATCCTCAGTATAGAAAGCATTTCGATCAGGTTCACTGTTGTCCCACTCGTTGCCGGAATACCCGTAGTATGCGCGGTCATGCTTCGCATAATAGAACGTTCCGGAGCTGGAGGGCACATAATCACGGGTGACCTGGGTATACTCTCGAATCAGATCTCCATCTATGGTTTCCCAGAACCATGTGCCTCCACTTCCGTTAAAGGTACCGTAATTGGGATCGATCTGCACAATATACCAGTCAGCACTCCATCCCGCATAGATTGTCAGATCCTCGTTCGGCATGGTTTCGTACAGCACCTTGCTGTAACGATACGCATTATAGCTGCTTTTATCAAAGAACACGCGGGTAGAGCAGTTTTCATCCGCGTACCACCCACTGAAGGAGAACCCCTTTCTGCCGGGGGTCGGATCGGCAGGTACGAAGCTTCTGCCGTTATTTCCGGTGAGAATGGGGGTTTCGTAAGCAACCGCCCCTTCGTCCTCATAGGTTACAGGCAGCCCCGCGCATGCGCCAGTTCCCGTGACGGAATCTCTAAACGTCAGGGTATGAGAAGCGCCCGTAACGGAACCGGCATCCTTATCGTAGTAAACATTTAACACCGTATAACCGCTGGGATTAACGGTAACCTCCCCATCGCAACGATTATACGAAAAGCCTGTATAAGTGCGTTCGATATACTCACTGTCCACAGATACAGTAGCCCCGATAGATGCCGCCTTTACAATCGACTCCACAAAGTCATAACATTTCGCGCTATTCTCCAAGCCGTCCGCATCCGTGGTCTTTTGCTTCCAAATAATGATTGTGTAATTGACTGTTGCAGCATCGCTCCACTTGGCGTAAAGAGTCGTGTCTGCGCTCAAGGTGAGTTTACCACCATACACCTTGACTCCCGTTCCCTCAACGCCTGCAATCAGAGAGCCATCCGCATTTGTAATCTGCGTACTATAGGTAACCGTATCCGTGGTGGTTCCGTCGCCATTATCTGTTGTTGTCAGATCGCCGTTAAACCAACCAAGGAAAGTGTGTCCTTCCCAAACAGGAACAGTCAGTGCAGTCGGCCCGTCCCCATCGAAATATGCCACCTGCGGAACGTAAGTCGCACCGGAGCTTGTGTACGCAGAATAAAAGCTCAGCCAGTGGAAGGACCGGAAAACAGGATAAAGATGTTTAGGACCTGTAACTGAGATACAACCATCAACGACCGGGGATACCAGATCAGCAGTGTCGCCTGGATTTTGGACAGGGGTCTCCGACCAGCCGTAAAAAACATATTCTTCGCTCCCGCTGTAGGTTGCTGAAACATCGCTGATTTTAATGTTTGCAGAACCGTTCACCAGTTCTCCCCGACGTGTATACATCACGGGGTAATCAGCAAGACTGCTGTTGTATTGATCGTGGAAAATGACTTCCGCGAAAGTACTGAATCTGGCAAATAGACGTATTGTCCTGTTCTCTGTGATTTCAACGTTATCGAAGTCGAAGCTGTTTTTTCCAAAACTAACGGAGGTGCCAGAAAGATCCCCTTCAAACCATCCAGCGAAGGCAGCACTTGAAGTATCTGCAATCTGCGGAATAACCGGAGTCTCTCCATTCTTCACCGTCTGACTATAGGCGGTTCCGGTTTCCGTCTGAACCGAAATCTGGCTGTAATAGCTACTCCAGTTTTCAACCGTGAATCCTGTTTCCGTTACTGTTTCGGGAACGTCCCCAGTTGGAGTATAAAACTCATAGGTATAAGTGAAAACTCCCGTCAAAACATATACTGAGAATCCACTTGTCTCGAACTCAACGGATTCTCCGTGTACGGTCGTATCCATAACTTCCGCTTCTCTACCTGCCTCGTCAGGGATATGGATAACATCCACCGACGCATAACTATTCAAATCATCCTTCAGCAGTTCGATAGTAACGGCAACATTCTTATTTGGCTGATACTCCTCACCTGTCTGAGGATTCTTCAAAGTGATGTCGAAAGGTCTCGCAAACGCCAGATTTTCAGGCTTTTCACCCAATGCAGCGGCGGACTGAGCCACATAATCTTCGTAGCCAGTCTCGCCCTCTTTGATCTCCGATACATAAAGCTCGGCGTCAGAGGGGATACCGGACGTATTATCATACGTCACAGTGACTAAATATTCATTTCCGTCGGAAGCGGTCAGCGTCTGTCTGAGGACGGTGCTGACAATTGCATACACCGAGAATCCATTGGCATCGAACTTGACTTCATGGACCTTCTTCTCGGTATCCGATGTGTCAGCCTTTGTCTCCGGAGTCAGGACCTGGACCTCGTCATTCTTCTCATCGAAGTGGACGGCCTTCATCTTCGCATCAGCGCCTACCTTGACAGCATTCTTGTACTGCACGCTGACACGGACATTCCCATTCGGCTGAATCTCATCTCCGTCCTCGTTCAGAATCGTGATGTCAAACATCCGGACAGAGGCGTCATCAACACTGGTCTCAATATCATCAGACGATTTCTTCTCAGCATCCTTCTGTATCGCTTCTGTCGCCTGATCCAGCTTCTTCTTGAACTCCTCAGAATCCTTATCGAGCTCCTTTACGTTGAGCTTGGAGTTCTCCGGGATCTGATTGTCCTTCGAGACATTGACCTCAATGGTATAGTCCTCGCCCTCGTAGGAGAGTTTCCCCTCCAGGAAGTTTGTCTTCTGTTTTGCCGTAGAGACCGCGTAGCCAAAGGTCTGGCCGTCTACGATGCCGGTGTAGGAGATCCTGGTCTTTCCCTCTGCCACGCTGAGGCCGGAGTCAGAGAGCTTTACGTTCTCCTCTGTCATCTCCACTGCCTTTGCTCTCTTGACCATCTTCCGGGCAGCCTCTGCAAGATCTGCCTTCTTATTAAAGGTCAGTGTGAGCACGGCATCCGCCTCGGGTTTGCGGACCTTGCCGTCCTTGTCGGTGATGGTGACCGTGGCAAGGCCGCTGTCGGTCAGCTTGATCGTATCGGGATCGATGATGCTGGTATCGGTCCAGATGTTGTCGAGGAGAGTCTTCCGCACCGACTCTCCGGTGACGGGTGTGACCTTGAGGAGCGATCCCTCCGGGATCTTTGCCTCCTCTGTCAGGCGAAGGCTCGCCTCGATGGAACCGTCCTCTGATTTGCCGGTCAGTTTCGTCGCATAGACGATTTTCTTCTCTGCTGTGGTGACCGCATAGCCGAATGCGCTCTTTGCACTGACATCAGCAAAGGAGACGGTTGTGATCCCGTTCCCTGCAGAGAGCGCCCCGCCGCCCAGGGCGATGGTCCCGTCAGGTCCTTCCGCCAGGGCGTTGTGCTTCTTCACAAACCCTTCTGCTGCTTCAGAGAGGTCCGCTTCATGATGGAAGGTCAGCTTTACCGAGACTCTGGTCTCCGGCCTGACTTCGTTCCCATTCCTGTCACGGATCGCAAACTTCACAAAGCGGATGTCATCCGCCTTGGCGGTGTCCCTGTTCACACCCTCCTCATCGCCCCAGAACTTGTCCAGGACGCTGCTCTCATTGACAGAGGCGGTCTCCACGGTGAGGGAGGATCCTTCCGGAACCTTTGCATCCTTCCCAAAGGACAGGGCTGCTTCCACCGCGCCGTCAGAGGTCTTGCCGGAGAGGCTCTCGAGGTAGTTCACCTTCCTGTCCGCCGTGGTTACCGCAAAGCCGAAGGTATTGCCGGAGAGCGTTCCGGTAAAGGTAGCGTAGGTATGGCCATTGCCAGTCGAGAGATCGGTTCCTGTCACGGAGACGTTCCCGTCAGAGCTGACAACAAGGGAGCCGTACTTTCTGATTCTGTTCTCCCCGGGATCGGAGAGATTTGCCTCGCTCCCGAACGAGATCTCGATGCTGCAGTCGCTGTCCGGGGTGATGTCGTTTCCGTCCGCGTCCTTGACGGCGAAGGAGACATACTCGGAGAGATCGGTGGTGATGGAAGACCGCTCGATGCTGTCCATGCTTCCGCTCCAGAGGGCGTCCTGAACCTTGCCGGTGTCAGCGCCTGCGCCGTAGATCACAAGGGATGCATTCTCCGGGATGCCGGCACCGTCTGCAAAGCGGACAAGTGCCTCGAGGTTTCCGGAGGCTGCCTTGAGCTCGGAAACCGTGCCGATCTCTTCCTCTTCTTCCGTGGTCTCCTCAACGGACTCTTCCGAAGATTCTGTCGTCGCGTCCTCTGCCGTCTCTTCTTCCGTCAGGGCGGCGTCCGCTTCCTCGGTCTCGATCCCATCAGATGCTGTTTCCGTTGTATTCACTGCGGAAGCTGTCTGATTCAAATCGGCAGTATCTGCGGGCGCATCGTCCTTCGTCCCGGTCTCTTTCGTCTCCTCCGATCCGGATCCCGCCGCTGCGCTCTCGCTGGTGCCCTGCTCTGCGGAAGGAGCGGTGCCAGTTTCTTCTGCCGGCGTCTGCACAGCCGTCTCTTCGGATGCGGCGGCAGGTGTTTCCTCCACCGCTGCCTGCGCGACGGGTTCCGGGGCAGGGGCCTGTTCTGTCTCCACAACCTGCGGCTCGGAGGGGGCAGGCTCCTCCAGGACGATGCCGTTGTCAGTGGCAGCCTGGTCCTCGGTCAGGGTCGCTGCCGGGGTGATCAGCGAGTACACCGTAAAGAAGACCACGGCGCTTCCCATCGCCACAAGGGACTTGAACCAGCGGCTTCTGAAGATCCGCTGTGCCTGGATGGACCCTGCCTTCTTTCTGGTCTTTTTGCTGAACTGATTTCCCATGTCTTGCTTTCTCATTTCCATACCCCCGTGAAGTGCATCCGGTGTGTCAAAGTTCAATGGCTTCACTGTGCAGCGGTTTTGTCTTTCTCTGCACCCTGCTGCCGGTGCTCTGGCCTTTGTTGTTTCTCAAGCGGATCGGACCGCTGTTTCATGCTGTTTTTGTCTCTTGTCTCAATGGATCTTCCCGAAACTTGTGAACGGCCATACCGTCCACGCGAGCCTTCCGATCAGCTGCTCCTCGGAGACACAGCCGACGGCGGTGTTTCTGGAGTCCACCGAGACATCCCGGTTGTCTCCCATCACGAAGTACTTGCCATCCGGTACCTGATAGGGAAGGGTGATGTTGGTATCGCCCAGGGCCTTCGCCCCGTCCGGGAGGTAGCTTTCCTCGAGGAAGACGTTGTTGACGTAGACGTTTCCGTCCTCATCGATGTCCACCCAGTCGCCCGGTCCTGCGATCACGCGCTTGACGAGGACATTGTTGTTGTAGTAGAACGCGACGATCGATCCCTCTTTGAAGCTGCTGGTCTTTAGGGTTACCACGATGCTCCCGTCCGTCAGCGTCGGGGACATCGACTCGCCGTAGATCCGAAGCACCGGCATCCAGAGCGTTGCGATCAGGACGGCGATGGCTGCCACCACCAGAAGGGTGAACACGGTACTTCGCAGTACGGAGTGATATCGGTTCTTGTACTTCACCCGGTTGAGCTCGGCCTCCACCTGCCCGGAGGTGGGGAATGCGCTGTATTCCACTTCTGTCATTTCCTTTCCTCCCTGGATCCCGGATTCCGTTTCCTGCTTCCCATTTGTTTCCTCTCGTCTTCCTGCATCCGGTTCCGGCAGTCTTTCCGGTCCCGGATCGCCGATCCGATCTCTCAGCTGTCCTTTGCCCGGAGATCCTCGTACTCGATCTCCATGGATGCCTTTTCCTGTGTCTCTTCCGCCGAATCCGGGAGAAGCTCTTCCAGTTCCGTCTCCGGCACCTGTATGTCCCAGTCCTCTTCTTCCGGATCTTGCTGGCGGCTTTCTTCCTGCAAAGCCCGTTCCGAATACGCCGGCTTCTTCTCGTCTTCTGCTTCTTTTGCCGGTTCCCGGCTGGGATCCTCCGCCTTCTTATTATCGGATTCCTCCATCCTCCCGGAATCCTCCGGATCCTTGTCCTTTGATTTCACGGAATCTTCCGCTTTTCCTGCAGCCTCCGTGACAGGCTTACCGGTAACACCAAGGACGTAGTCATCTGCCGCCTTCTGCGCGGCTTCGAAGATCCTGTTGAGCTGTAAGGCGGCTTCTGCAATGTTTCCCGCCTTCTCCAGTCGGATCCTCCGGTCCGCGAGCTGATTTTCCAGCTCCTCTACCTTTGCCTGCGTGGCTTCCAGTTCTTTGGTCTGCTCCAGGAGCAGCTCCAGAAGCTCTGTGCGGGAGAGCTTTTTCAGATCCAGCTCCCTGCCGTTGACGATGCGCCTGTTTTTGCCGTTGTTGTGTCCTGCCATCCGTCTGCGTCCTGTGTGTGATCATCTGTGATCACGTCTCTTTGTGGCCTATTGTCTGACTGTTTGCTTCCTTACCTCATGAAAACAGCTATCTGATACTGATAAAGCAACTTTATCAACAGATATCGACATCCTTAACTCCCCTGGTGGGGAGTTCCTATTTTTGCAAATCTTTATGATTGGCGTTAGTAAAGAAACGGGTTGATAAGCTTAATTTCCCAGCATAGTTTGTAGCTACTGTGAATATTTTACCTGTATAAATCCACGTAAATGCTTTGTTTTCAACGTTTTTTCTTGATATATTTTCTCATTTATAGTATCATGTAGCTAGATGATATATTGTAGCTACTTCGAATAAATGAGGCAATATATGTACATCAATTACACCGACCCGACTAAGACCTATGCCGTGGCATGTACATCAAAGCGGGTTAATGGTAATCCAAGACACGATTATATCTATCTTGGCAAAGTGATTGACAAAGAACGCGGCATCTATCAGAACGCGGAGCGTGGTGTTTTTACCTTTAATCCCAAAACCAGGGAGTTTGGTGCCGCACCTTCTGATGTCGTAGAGCAACAGCAGATCGCTTCAACACCTGACCACAGCTATTCTTTGTGCTTTGGTGGAAGCTACCTCGTCAATGAGTTTCTTTACAAGTGCGGACTCATGGACGTCATTGACAAGATCGAGTACAGCAATAAGGATACGCTTCACACCATGGTGCTGTATTACATACTTGCGACGATGGCGAATTCTTATGCGGACGAATGGTATCGACACGACATCGTTAACCTCCTGTATCCCAGGGCAAACCTGTCCAGTGAGACGATCAGCTACTTTTTACAGCGGCTCGGCAGTACAGAACAGGATTTCCTGTTCAGGGAAGAATACATTGACTTCGTCCTGAAACACTACGACAAAGACAAGAACATCCTGATCGACAGTACAGGTCTTCCAAACAGTGAGCACCTGTATCTCACCAGAACAAATGTCCACAATGGCAAGGTCAGCGTAGAAAGCAGGCTGTTCTTTGTCGTACAACGCAAGACGGGACTGCCCCTGTACTACTCCGTCATGCCCGGGAATGTCGTCGATGTATCCACACTTGACTTCACTCTGCAGAATCTCGAGGCTCTCGGAGTCAGCGTAGATTCGTGCCTGATTGATGCAGGCTTTAACTCTGCTGACAACCTGGATCTTTTCTATACGGAAGATCATCAGTGCAGGATCGACTACATCACACGCGTAAAGTCCAATGACCGGGAACTGTCAGCGATGATCCGGGACAACCTTGCGACGATCGATGAGGACAAAGCCAACTTCGTCAACTTCCATGACCGCTATCTCTTTATTGTAAAGAAGGAGATACGGGTCGGCTCACACAAGGATAATCCGGCATGGCTGTATCTCGGCTATGATCGGGATCACGCTTCGGAGGAACTGCACAGTCTTCACAAACGGGCACGTAAGAAGAAACTCACAGATGAAGAGATCTTCGTTGCCATGAAAAGTGAGGGACTGTTTGGCGTCATCTCCGGCCGCAAGTATGAATGCGAAGAGATTCTTCCGGCCTACTATCAGCGGCAGTCAGTCGAGCAGATCTTTGACTTTGCGAAAAACTACACCAAGATGCTGCCACTGGCGACGCAGAACGAGAACGCTCTCCGAGGACATCTTCTTCTATCGTATATAGCCTGCTGTACCGTCAAGTTGATTCAGCTTCAGCTGAAGGCGGATCAGATGCTCATGGGATCCAGGCTGTCCTGTATGTCCCTGCAGCACTGTATCGTCTATAAAAGCCGTATTGTCATAGAGCCGGCAGATGCTCTTGCCAATGAAACCTATACAGCATGCGGAATCAAATGCCCCACATCTATACCGATCGTGGAAGGACATCTTCAGTATGAGCATGCCGGCAGTCTGACACTTCCGCCGGAAAAGCAGCGCAAGACCGCCGAGAAGAAGGATCAGAAGGATCAAGGTGCTGAGCCTAGGGTTCCCAGGAAGCGCGGCCGGCCAAAGGGTTCCAAAAACAAGAAGACTCTTGAACGGGAAGCTGCCATGGTTGCGGCCGGAACGGTGAAACCGCATCGTGGCCCTGGTCGTCCGAAGGGATCTAAGAACAAGAAAACTATGGAACGGGAGGCCGCCGCAGCACAGATGCATCGTGGCCCCGGCCGTCCGAAAGGATCCAAGAATAAGAAGACCCTGGAACGTGAGGCCGCTGCCAGAGCTGCCCAGCATCAGTCCGGGACCGATGCCTAATATTTCACGTAGCTACAAAAGTACTTGGGAAGTTAAGATAAGTAGCATTTCAAAAAGTTTTTTCAGATTTGTACATTTGAATGTACAACGTCCTTTTCCGGATTGACTTACAATAGTCATGTCAGCAGGAGGACATGACTATGAACAACATCGAAAGCATACTGGCTGCAGTAAATAGCCTCTCCGATTCGGATCTCAAGATTCTCGTTAACCGGATCATGGATAGGTTGCACCCGGAGAACGCACTCGCATCTGCGGTAAAGATCGCTCCCAGACTGAAATGCCCAGTCTGCCATACAAACGGCTATGTTGTTAAAAATGGTCACAAACATGGCAAGCAGGCTTTCCTTTGCCGCGCATGTGGTAAATCATTTGTTACAACGAGTAACACACTTTTATCTGGCTCGCACTACAGCAGCGAAGTTTGGAGAATGGTCCTAACTGACACACTGATGGGCGTATCACTTGATAAAACCAGGGACAAACTTGCTCTGCTCGATATCCGTATCAGCCATACAAGTCTCTTCTTTATGAGACATAAGATCATGCTGGCGCTCGAGGACCTCCAGGAAGTCAGCCCTGCAATGGTCGAGGATGTCGTCGAAGCAGACGAAACCTATGTACCAGAGTCGTGGAAAGGGAAGAAATTCGGCCCCAATGCCAAGAGAAAGCCCCGCAAGCGCGGCACTCCGGCATCCAAGCGCGGTCTTTCTGACGAGCAGATCTGTATCTGCACTGCGGTTCAGCGCAAAAGCGGTGATCTGGTTGTAAAGTCAGAGAACCGGGCAAGACCTTCTATAAAGGATGTCGTTGATATCTACACAGGCCATGTTAAGAAGGGAACCCTCTTTCTCACTGACGGAATGAACGTATATCCGAAGCTGGGCAAGGTACTTGGTCTCAGCGTTATGAACGTGAAGAAGGAGAATGCAGGCTTCTTCAATCTGAACACGGTGAACAATCTGCACAGTTTCATCAAAAATCGCTATCGCGGTTATCGCAGCGTAGCTACCAAGTATCTGAACCGCTACAATCTGGTCTTCCGCGCAGCATACCGTATGAGGATTTCAGTTGATGAGCTTGCGGAGAAGCTCTTCCTGGCACGCAATCCGAAGAGAGTTCACCATTACAATGATGTTAAGGAGCTGAATTTACTTGCTGTGTAAATATGATTCTACAAATTTTTACATTGCTTATCAACCCTGATCTTAACTAACGCCTTTCGTAAAGTCTTCATATGCTGTTACCTTACCTGTTTTTACATCATAGCTGAACCCCCACTTTTTTGCCGGCTGTGGCTCACCCAAAGAGATATATTCCGCGACTGCCGCTGCATAAGCCGCTCTTGCATTCGCCTGATTTGTAGCCATACGAGCTTTCTTGAGCTGATTATTGAAGATCGGGATGGATATTGCAACGAGTACTCCAATGATGGCGACCACGATGAGGAGTTCCGCTAATGTAAAGCCTTTATTATTCTTTTTCATAGAGCATCGCTCCTTTCGTTTGATATGGATCTGTACTGCATCACCGGATTTATGTTGTCAATATGGTTTCTTTACAAATTTACTTTTGTAGTTATCGTTCGCCTGTATCTTCGTGATAGATCCATCTTTATCGAACGTATAAATGTAGTGGTAGAAATAGTAATCTCCAAACTTATAACCCTTATTTTGTGCCAACGGAGTATTAACATTCCATGATGAAATATCAGTGGGAACTATATTAAATCCAGGATTATAAATGCCATTAATTTTCAAATCGTTCTCTATATTCTCGCCAGTACTTTTCGATTTTGCGACCTTACCCGATCGTATATCATACGCAATAATATCGTAAGAAGGATCCTCGAGATATGCAGCATACGCCGCAGCCTCTCCCGCTCTCGCATTTGCCTGGTTTACTGCCACTCTCGCTTTTCTAAGCTGTGAGGTAAAGATCGGTATGGATATTGCGACAAGGACAGCAATGATGGCAACCACAACGAGGAGTTCTGCAAGGGTGAAGCCTTTATTCTGTTTTCTCTTCATCTAGGATCACCTGTCTTTTCATCCTGGCTTTACTTTTGCGCAAATCGTGATTCTGTACCATTCGAAAATGCCTTCAGAACCTCTTGGTAGTAAGAATCTGTATTCTTTGGAAATGCGCAATAATATCCTTCAATTTCTCCATTCTCAGGATTCATATGAATGGTCCAGATCCGAGCAACCTGATCGCCAATTTTCTTACTGTCACTGACCTCGGTATCCACTGTCCAGTGAGATACATCTGTATTCGTATAAACCTTGCCGCCGCTGTCACAAATCCAGCGATTATCGCCAGATGAGTAATGGAAATTCAAAATTCCCTTTCCCACAGCCGGAAAATACGTATATGTCACCGTATCGTAATCTTCAGCACGGCCATGTGTAAAACTATTTGAAGCAGAAGTTCCATACTTTTCCATATTTTCCAAATATGCCGCTTCCGCTGCTGAGAATGCAGCTCTTCCGTTTGCTTGATTCGTAGCAAGCCTTGCTTTCCTAAGCTGGGCATGGAAGATCGGGATGGATATTGCAACAAGTACTCCAATTATGGCGACCACGATCAGGAGCTCTGCTAATGTAAAGCCTTTAGTATTCTTTTTCATAGGGCATCACTCCCCCTCTCATAATATCGCCCACAGGTTCTTAAAATTGCGGAAAACGGCCTTATTACGCGCAAATGTGCACGTTGAAAATTGCAGATCAGGCGGTCCATCCCGGTCGTCTCCCTATGAGCTGATGAACCACATTCTTATATTACACCCGCAGGTTATGAAATCTGCGGAAAATGGCCTCATTCTGCGCAATAGTCTAGTGTAGCGTCGCAATCATTCTTTATGCTAAACGATGCTAAATATCGGCGTCCACCATCGCCAGAACTATGTCGTGGGTGGACGCCTGGTTCAAATAGAGA
>Ga0256871_1000099_pt1 | contig 28040 bp, 2 predicted proteins | sample RumenRJG_07RNA_FD_185439 | JGI IMG/M metagenome (GOLD analysis project Ga0256871, IMG submission 185439) | Metatranscriptome of bovine rumen microbial communities from Lethbridge, Alberta, Canada - Rumen RJG_07 (Metagenome Metatranscriptome) | ecosystem: Host-associated > Mammals > Digestive...
CTTTCATAAATAATCATTAAGTGGCACAAAAATAAAGAATAATTACGCCAAAAGCAAATGCAAATAAAACAAAAAGCAGTCAGGAAACCCCGACTGCTTTTTATAAAGGTTCGAAACTCTAGATTACCAGTAAACAACTGGGCAAGAATAACGATAATGTTTAGGAGCCATAGCATACACGATAGAGAATTCATGCGACCATGAACCATTTGTCTTACGAGATGTAAACAAGTCGTAAGTATAGTATGCCTGAAGGCCCTTATAGCTACCGCCAATCATGAAAGAGACCGTGTTTAGTTTTGCATACTTGACACCGTCGACCTCCATATTACGGAAATCATGGCGATAAGCTACTCCAAGCATCATGTGGCTTACGAATGCACCGACATTTACACTACCGATGTTGTATTCACCTTGATGCTGGAAATTCAACGTACCCATGACATAGTTCTCAGCCTTACCTCTGTTACCCCACAAACCTGCAGAAGATTCAAGGTTGTGCATGTAACGAGCGTGGAAGCTATATCGACGAGACAACTCTATAGCATCGTCATCAACGAAACCGTATCTTGGAGCGGAGATATGGTAGATAGCAGCACCTACACTTAATGTATTCTCCATCACATAAGCAGCACCGAAAGTAAAGTCAGGGAACACTGCCTTATCTTTCATGTTGTCATCCTCCAACGAATTATCTAACGTTGTACCATTCTGCCATTGGTCACCATAATAACCGTCCTCACCAACTTTCTTGATGAAAACAGCGGCGGTCAAACCAAGACGTACGTAATGGCCTTCAGTCACTCTGATGTTATGGCTGTAAGTAAGACCAATCTCGTGGCTCTTATAATCCTGAGCCTGACCATCATACACATAGTGCACACCGACAGAGCTGACCAACTTATAGAAGTTCTGGTCGTATGTGATACGCATTGTCCTATACTCATTCTCAAGTTTAGGCCACTGCATACGATAGTTGAGGCCAGCTCTGTAGGCGTTTGATTCGCCTACGAAGCATGGATTTAGAGAGAATGGAGAAGTTGCATGACCACTCAATGTATAATCCATTTCCTGAGCTGGTTCGTTAGCCAAAATTGTAGTGGCAAATGATGCCATCAACATTAAAACACTTAACTTTCTCATTGCAAAAACCTCCATTATCTAATTAGTGTAATCTTACCTCTTTCCTCACCGCTCTTAGTGTAAGAGCCTACAGTCGACTTATATGTGCAAGTCCATCCGTATACTCCAGGTGAACATAACTTACCTTTGAATGTTCCATCCCAAGCATCACGCAAGCTATGGCCTTCGAACACAACCTCACCTAGACGGTTGTAGATGATGAAGTCGAATTCAGAAATCCAATCACCGCCCTCGAACTGGAACTTATCATTCAAGCCGTTGCCATCAGGAGTAAACTTGTCTGGAGCCCAAACATCCTTCCACTTGTAGATGTGGCTTGAACTATCGTAAGCACATCCGTTCCAGTCTCTAGCATGAACTGTAACAAGGAATGAATCCTCAAGCACATCGAATGTATGCTTAACAGCCTTACCATTCAATCTAGTGCCATCGCTGATCTCCCAAGTCCAATCTACATCGTAAAGCTCGCTTGAAGGAGTACGTCCTGACAAACTAACCGTATTGTAGTTCTCGTCAATCAACGTTGGATTAATCACATACTTGATTGGCTCAAGAGTGTGAACCTTAATCCAGATTGAATCATGACCAACACACATGTTTGAATCAACACCAGAAACATAAACCCAACCGCTATCACTTACAAACGCATCAAATTCTGCCAAAGTAGGTTTGTTCTCAATATCCTGGTTTGCTGGATTAGTTTCCCAACGATAAGTTTCAGCTCCTGTAGCTGCAAAATGAATAGTATCACCATCAGGACATACTATATTTTTGCTGAGGTTGATCTTTACCTTAGGTAATGTCATAAGACGTACTGGAACATTTATAGTTGTCGAACAGTTGTTGTCATTATAACCAGTAACTTTGTAAGCAACAGGAGTTTGAAGATTTTCACCCTTTATCTCAAGATTTTTATCATTCACCTCTCCTTTTGCGTCAGCAGTACTCCATGTATATGAAGAATTTGCACCAGAAACGCTTACTAAATAATCGCTACCCTTACATACATAACCATCTGTATCAGAAGTGCCCTCACCAATAATAGTATAAGCCATTACCGGAGATGGTTTAACCGTTATAGGGAACACCTTCTCTGTTGAGCAATTACCATATAATCCGACCAACTTAATAGGTAGCATTGTTGCTTCAGTAGGAACGGTCAAAAGTTCCGGACCATAACTTTCTGTTGAATCTGGCAACACCCACTTATATGAAGAAGCTCCACCCTGAGCTATCATACGTAAGGTAGCCCCCTGACATACGACAGAATCTCCAGAGTAACTCAAGACTGGAGTATCATGAGTATAAACGATTCCCATTGCTCTGTTTGTACAAACATCATTCTTAGCAGTAACATAGAATGTATCTGTTGACATCACATAAGCAGTAATTGTATCACCATAAGTATTACCCATGATGCCCTTCTTCGAGCTCCAATAGAACTGATCGAACTCTCCATTAGATACTCTAGCTATCAACTGAACAGAATCACCTTCACAAACTTTACCAGCAGAAGTCTGTACAAACAATTCTGGCATATCAAACACATTGATATTAATCTTCTCCATAGCCTGACATCCGTTCTCATCAGTACCAGTAACCTGGTAAACTGCATTCTTACGAGGTTTTACTGTAATTGTATCCTTATTGTCACCTGAACTCCAAACGTAGCTCTTAGCACCTAGGACATATAGAGTTGTAGAATCACCCTGACAGATATTGTCATTACCATAGATACTGATGCTTGGAAGTGGATTAACAATCACAGGAACCGACTTAGTAGATGTACATCCGTAAAGTGATGTTCCTGATACGAAGTAAATAGTATCATGCTTAGGTTTGTCAATAAACTTGTTACCGACAGAACCGTCGCCCCATTGGAATGTCTTAGCACCGACACCAGCTACATTTAGAGAAAGCTTGTCACCCTCACAAATCACAGTATCACCAGTGACTGTAAGAACAGGAGCAGCCTGCATCTTGACAACTCTTCTAGCTGTTGATATACATCCATTGATATCTGTACCGACAACCTCAAACAATGTCTGATCCTCAGTGATCATCTGAGTCACAACATCACTCAAGCTCTGAACTCCCTTCGTCCACTGATAGTTAACTGCACCAGTAGCGGTTAGAGTTGCGATATCACCCTCACAGACATAAGTGTTAGGGCAATCAATGAATACCATCGGAGTATCACGGACTGTGATTTCGATTGGCTCAGATGCCGAACATCCATACTCGTCATAACCTGTCAAGAATATAGTTGTGCTATACTTAGGTTTTGAAGACATGAACTGGTTGTTCTCACCAGAGACATCACCCATTGTCCAGTTGTACTTCTGAGCACCCTTAGCCTCAAGGTCAAGAGTTTCACCCAAACAGATTGGCTTGTTACCATCAGTCCAGATAACAGGAGTAGGACGAACATCCACTGTAATAGTAGCGTTGTTCTTACATCCGTTAGCATCGTAACCCTCAACATAGTAAGTAGTCTGAGTCTTAGCAGTGTCGCCATAAGCGTCCTGAGTAGACAATGTATCCTTACCTCTCATCCACAAGTAAGAGAATGCACCGTGAGCCTGAACAACAAACTGTTTACCAGAACATACATAAGTGCCTTGCTGACCACGGATATCAAGAGATACCTCAGGAGCATTAATCTTATTGACTGTATGAGAAATTGAGTTAGAACATCCTGTATGAGTATTGTAACCAGTTACGATATAAGTTACAGTGTCAGTTACAAGAACCTTCAATGTATCTTCCATACCGTATGAGTTACCCTTGTCATCCTTCCATACATAGTTGTCGAACGAATCATCAAAGTCGCCATAAGGTATCAACTCTGCATAATCATTATCACAGACGTTGCGATCACCCTTCACATAGATTCTTGGAGTGTTCAACACACGTACAGAAACCGTAATGTTTCCAGGACAAGCCTCAGGAGCACTGATTCGTGAAACCTTAACCATGTAATCCTTGTTCTGAGTTACAGAAGGGATTGTCAAAGTTTGGTCGACAGCCTTATCCTCAGCACTTAGATTCATCCAAGTGTACTTCAAATCCGAATTGTCAACGCCACCGACGAACGAAGATGCAACCTCAAGTTCAAGGTTATTAGTGCCATCACACAAGCTTACTGTATTGCCATTAACGACACCAGATGAAGCTGAGTTCAAGTAAACATTTGGAGTTTCACGAACGGTAACTGGAACCTCAGTCTTGCCGACACAACCTCTGTCATCACCGTATGCAGTATAGATACCAGCAGAAGTGACCTCATCGATCTGCAATGTAGCCGACTTCGACAATGTATCAGTACCACGCATCCAGAAGTAGTTAGCAGCACCACCTGCATTAAGAACCATATGTTCACCACGACAAACCGCAGTCACACCTCCGACTGTAATCTCAGGAAGTGCCTGAGTACGGATAGTGATAGAATCCTTGCTCTTACATCCAGTAACTCTATCTGTGATATTAACCACATGTTTCTCTGGATTCATATCATTAGCTCTCAAGAACAATGTGTCAAGGCCAGACTTAGTATCCCACATGTAGCTGTAATCACCCTCCAAACGAGGAGAGACAACCACCTTGTAGTCACTGCCAAGACAAGCAGCCTCATTATCACCCTTGACTCCACCAATAGTGTTGAACTGAACACTTGGAAGATTGTTAACCGCAACAGTGAAATACTGTCCACGTTCACAACCGTTAGTACCCTTGACATTTACAAGATATCTTGTAGTCACCGCAGGGCTAACTTTCAAAACATTTCCAACTGTACGTTCTGCATCATCCCAAGTATACTCAGCCACATTTACAGCCTGAAGATCGAATACCGCAGTATCAAGTTTACAAATACTTGCTGTATCTCCACCCATTCTGTTAGTAGCTATTGGAGCGTACTCAACAACAACTGGAACAGCGATAACAGACTCACATCCGTTAGTGTTTCTTGCATAACCAAGATAAGTTTCAGCCTCAGTAGCCACGACGTGCAATGCACTTGTTCTAGACACTGTATCATTAGCCTTCATCCACCAGTTCTTGATCATAGCTGTAGTTGTATCCATGATACTAATGTTGAATGGAACATTCTCACAAACCACAACCTGACCTTCGACATCCTTACCTAGGGCGAATGCCTTCAATCCAGGAGCTGCCCAACCTACAAGATCAACATCCTGGAAGACGCGACAACCACCGTCGTAAGCAGAAACCTTAATCTTAGACTGCTGTCCTTCAGTACGGAATGTGTAAGACAACGAATCTCCAGTTCTATTAATCAAGCCATCCGAGCTTGTCCAAGTATAGCTGTACTTGTCATCAGGATTGTCAGGAACAGCCTTCAACACTAATGAATTTCCAACACATGCGGCACGCTCACCGTCGATCTGGAACTCAGGACTCTTCACATATCCGAAGTGGAATTCCTTAGTAGTTGTACATCCAGTCTCTTGGATCTTAACAGCGACACTATAAATATTATTCAAAGAATCCTCAATTGGACGCTCTGCGATAACATCATGTAGAGAGTCTGCATTTTCGATAAATCCACGATTGTTGTGTTCCTTCATCGACCAGTTGTACAACAAAGTTCCATATCCACTCGCAGCGACAACCATATCCTGAGCCTCACCACGACAAGGGACAGTATCTGACAACAAGAACAATGTTGGTTTTTGGTTCATATCAAGAACAAAATCAACCTGAGTCTGACATCCGCTCAAATAACCAGTAGCAGTAAATGTCATAGGACCGTTAGGACGGATCTTGTAGACATCCTCCTTAGACAATGTATCGTTAGACAATGTCACCCAATCAAATGAAGAAGCACCAGTTAGACGAAGTGATAGAGAATCACCGTCACAGAATGGAACTCTAAACTTACTGCTTGCAGAATCATAAGGGATATTTCCACCCAAAAGTGGAGAATCATAGTAGCTTGCGTTCAAAAGCAACTTAGGCGCAGCCACAACATTAACCTTGAATGAATCTGTAGTCGTACATCCATAAGGGTCAGTCACTGTACAAGGGAACACCTGGTAAGCAGGCTGAACAATAGGTTTGATTGTCTGAGCAGATATTGATTCTGTAGACCAGTAATAAGTGACATTAGGTACAGTTGAGTGAGCTGTGATAGTAGCCTGATTGTTTCCACAAACCACTGAATCACCTGTGAATGTCAAGTTTGGAGAACGACGGACATTTACATAGTATGTAGTCGGAACAGAAGAACACTTACCGTTCGAACCAACAACAACAACTGGAGCGACAGAACCTGCATCATACTTAAATGAAGTAGTGAATGAAGACTGATCGTTTTGTTTGTTGTGTTGCCACTCATAAGTCTCAGCACCTGTTGCTGTGAATGTGTATTCAGTACCATCACATACATTCTGATTACCATAGATAGTCAACTCAGGCAACTGATCTACCATCTGCAAGAATGCCTTCTTTACAGAACATTCTGTACCATGTTTAGTAACACTTGTACCAGTAATCTCAAACTGAGTTGTCTTCTCCAAAGTATAATTAGTAAGTTCAGCAGCATCGACTGTGATATCTCTGATTGGATCATACCAACTATACTGATAAAGCACACTAGGATCAGTAGCTTTAGCATTCAAAGTGATGCTCTGTCCAGCACAGATTGACTCTGTTGAGCCAGACACTGTGAAGTCAGGATCTGGAGTAGGAGTCAAAATAGCTTCAATTGGCTTACTTTCACAACCAATAGAATCATAACCTACAACCTTGACCTTAACATTATCATTAGCCACATAGATCTTCTTAGATGTACCGTAGCCAAGCAACTGTTCGTTTGCAGGGTCTGTAATATCATACCACTGATACTTAACAGCACCATCAGCAACAGCCTCACCATAAGAATTTGCACATGGTTCAAGTTCACCCAAAGTCTTATCAATAATGATAGACGGTGCAGGACGAACCTCAACTGGCATCTCATAAACACTACTACACTTAGTAGCGTCACTAGTGATCACAACCGAGTAAACTGTTTTCTCACCCTGAGGATTAACAGTATAAGTAGGGATTGTAGTAGTGACAGTCTTAGTAGGATCATCAGGATCTACATTGCTCCATACATAAGTCATATTTCCAGACTCGTTGTTTGGAGTCACATTCAATGTAGTGCTTCCTCCGCTACATACAGCCTTATCATATGAAGGATAAGCCTGTGGTGCGCTCTTAACCTCAAGACGGAACTGTAGACGATCTACACAGACACCGCTCTCCACATCAACCATGTAGTTACCAGAAGCCTCTGGATGGAATGTGTACTGGTTAGTAGGAGTCTTAACCTCACTACCGTCAGGCAAATACCATGTGTATGGATTACTCTGACCAGAGACATTAGCATCTGGTTTGATATGACTAGTTCCTTCTTTTGAAACCTCCAAAGTGACATCAGAATTCTGACAAGCTACAGGATCACCCTGATACTCTAGAGCCTGATGCTTCTGTACTTCTACAGGATAAACGATTGTAGATGCACAAGGGTACTGCATATCACTTGACTTCAAATCCAAACGTACAGTCAATGGTTGATCTGTCATTTGTAGATTGAACTTAGGAGTTCCCTCAGCAGTCTGAGGTAATGACTCTGTCTGCTCATTATTCCAAACAGTCCATTTAATATTTGTGTACTTAGGTTCATTGTTTTCGTTCAAATAATCCTTAATCACAAACTCAGAAGAACCATTCTCACAAACGATTTCAGGAACTGTCACATTAGGACTTGGAGCTGAAATTGTATTGATTTCAAATGTAGTCGAATTAGTACATGTAGTACTATTATCAGTAACAGACAACGATACAGTAGTTGTACCATTTGCGGAAGGATCACATTCGAACTTATTACCGACATATCCCACAACTGTGTTACCACTCCATGTGTAAACATAATCAGTAATATTAGCACCCTCCAATACAATCTTATCATTAGCACAGATTGTAGTATTACCAGTCACATTTATAGTTGGCTTGTCAATTGGTGTAGCGACGAAACCTGCAGAAGCCTCACACAACATATTGCCATCAGCATCAACCAACGAACCATAAACTGTATAATTACCACGCTTGCTTACTGTGACATTCTGAGTGTAGTTTCCATTAGCGTCGACCACATCCTCTTCATTAAATACCCAACCGAAATCATTCATTTGGTATTCAGGATCACAACCCATACATTGAGGAACAACAGTCTTAGACTCACCGTCACAGAACTTAAGTTCTCTCAATCTACGATTAGGAGCTCCTCCGTCTACAGAAAGTCCAATTGTAGGCTTACTCAAAACCTTAACTTCTGCAGAAGCCTGACCCTGACATTGATTTTCATCTGTCACAACTACTGAAACTGTCTTAGTTCCGGCACTCATGCCTTCTGCTGAGATCTGCTTTCCAGACATGCCTGAAATAGCTTCACCAATCCAAGCATAAGTAACAGCCTCTGCGTTTTCTGGAGAGCTATAAGTAGCTTCCAAATTCAAAGGATTACCGCTACAAGCGACCTTATCACCAATGATTGAAACAATTGGAGACTTGTGAACCTCAACCCACTTATGGTTTTTGTTTACACAATGCAAATCAGATTTAGAAATTGCATATGCATAAACCCATGAGTCTTTCTCTGGGTTGAACTCACCACGATTAGACTCTTCCTTCCATCCTTCCTTATCCTCAGGACCAGACTTCATATGTTCTTGATCCAAAGGTGGAACATCAGGTTCGTCCAAACTTACATAACAATAAGCTTCCTTAGATGTTGCGACATCTACAACCAAGCCATTGTCATTACCCTCAACATAACAATAGTTATTCTTAGAATTTACACCCTTAATACCAACACTTAGAGATGGAAGCAACTCCATTTCTATTGTAAATATCATATTAGACTTACATCCCTTATCATTTACAACAGAAACCTCATATGTGCCAGGCTGAGTGTACTCATTTCTAAATCCTGTTTCAACAGAGCCTCCTCTCCAAGAGAACTGGCTTCCGTCAACCTGATCTGGATTTGCTTCAAGTACAACCTTGCTGTTTTCACAGAACTTCATAACAGATCCGAATGTTCCAGCTTTACTGTGACCGTATTCTGAAGCAATTGGTTCAATCTGGAGCAACTTGAATCCTGGTGTTGTATCGTATGTAACATCAACAGATCCAGAATTAGTACAACGGTCATTAGAGACTGTGTAGTAAAGTTGAGTATGTAGTATCTTATGATCTTCTGCATCTAGAAGCATGTTTTCGTCCTTAGGAACAGTAACATAAACATGCTGACTAGAAATAGTATCAGTTGCAGTCTGATATGCGAACACTCCAGTACCAGACCATGTGATACTCTTCAAATTCTCAGTCAAAGCATCAGCATCGAAGTAAACGCTGCTTCCAGGACAATGAGATGACTTTTCTACATTCTCAATCACATTGATTCGAGGAAGTGGATATACATTGTACTTATAGTTCAATGTCTGGCTACAAGTCAAATCAACCTCTGTGAATGTAGTTCCAGCAAATTGCTTCTGTACAAACTTCTTGTCTGCAGTCACATTCTGAGAGTTTTCAGTCACCTTAAGAATTCCCTGTTCATTTGTGAATGTCAAATCAGGACCATTCGTTGTGTTTGCTTCCCACTTGATATCACCAGGCTCAACACCATAAGCAGATGCTTTCAATGTAAGCTCCTGATTAGAACATGGAGAACCATATTCCTGAACCTGAATATTAGGTTTTGTCTCAACATTGATTATTATTGAAGACGGAGCAGACTTACAAACAGCCTCGCCCTGAGCCAACTGAACATAGTACTCATAACGTCTTGCACTTGTAATAGGGCCTGTACCATGTTTCAACGAAGCCTCATTAAAGAACTCAGACATTTCAGGAGTCTTGATCCAGAATGTGTATCCTGTCAAATCAGAACCAGCAGATGTTCCAGTAAGTACGATTTCTGCAGATTCACCCTCACAAACCTTATCAACATAATTAATTGTTGGAGTTCCTGGAGTCACCACATTTACTGAAGTCTCAACGATTTCACTAGTACATCCGTAATTTCTATCCTTAACAGTAGCATAGAACTTGAATCCACTAGCACCGTCATTAGCAACAACATTATCAAATGTATAAGACTGACCATACTTGACATCTGATGTCATATTTTGATCTACAGACCAAGAATAAACATAATCAGAAGGATCAACAGAACCATTTACATTTGCAGTTGCGATAACGTCACCATTAGCACATACATTCTTTGGAGTCTCGACTCTAAATGTAGGAGCCTCAATCACACCGTATGTTGTCTTCAATTCCTGAGTACATCCCTCATCAGTTGACACTACCAATCTAACTTCTGTAGGACCTGTAACCTGAGGAATTTCAAGATGAGAATCTGTACTTACATTTGCATTATTCCAAGAGAACTTAGTTCCAGGAACAGCAGAGTTCAAATTAACTGCATTTACAATCAAATCAGCACCGCTACATACCTTACCATTCAAAGCAGAACTTGAAAGAACATAATTAGGAGCCTCGTTAACCTTGACTGTAAACAAAGCAGATACTTTACATCCGTTCTCACCAGTACCCTCAACATAATAGTTTGAAGTAGCACGAGGAGAAACTGTAATATGATCTCCATAAACAGGGCTACCTGCCTCTGTAATCATTTCTCCATTAGAGTTAAGACCTGCATACCAGCGAACCTCATTCCAGTTGATTGTAGATGAATTGTCCACCTTAAGAGTAATACCGTCATCTCCAATACAGAAACGTTTCTGGAATGGAAGAAGATCACCATTATTATCCTTCAGATTCTCACTGTCGTTTATGTTTCCATCAGTAAACTGAGGAACGTTTACAGCAGTGTAAACGATGAAGAATGTATCACGACATGTAGCCAATTCATTTGAAGAAGCGACCAAAGCATAGTGTCTCTTTTCATTTGTATTTAGCATCTGATTAGAAGTTGCTGTAGGATTAAAGTTGAGACGATTCTCATCAACAGTAAACCAGTTCTTAGCATAGTAATCAGCACCAGCCACACCAGCTTCAGACTTAGTTGAAAGATTAAATGGTTCGCCTGGACAAACACTACCAGTTGAGCTCAATTCCACATCTGGCTTATTTATGACATTCAAGCTAATCTGCTTAACTGTAGAACAAGCACCCTTAAGATCAGGATACTCACCCTTAACCAAAATGTATGAACCAGCATCTTTTTCGTCAATATTGTGGATAACCGCAACATTTGCAACGATAGGATCACCTGCATCATCAACCAATTCTTTCCAAGACGTTGGATTCTTAGAATTAGCGTAATACCAATTCAACTGTTTATCTGAACTTGCCTGTACATCAGCCAAAGCACCGTCACAGACAGATATTACATCCTGTGCAATAATCTGAGGAGCGACATTAATATTAACATCAACAGTGGCTGTTGTTGTAGGACATCCGTACTGGTCTTTAGCAGTAACTATATAACTACGAGAAGTATTTGAATTAACTATCTCATTGTAAGTATATATGTTGCTTGCCATAGGAATGTCGTTGAACACATAAGAGTTATAACCCGAAGTAAATTCAAGTTCAGTTTCAGTATTGCTACATACATTAATATCTCCAGACACTGGCATTCCATCAACACTTACAAGAGCAAGTTTCGCCTGAGGAGCAAACTGCATCTTCTTTGATGCTGTAGTCAAACATCCATTTGTAGATGATCCTTCTGCAACAACCTCAATCCATCCAGTTGATGTTGTAACACCATTTGTAATGAATTCCTTGTCAGCAGCCAAAATTTGACTCTGACCTGCAATTTCCAAACCACGAGTAGAAGTATTATTATCATACTCATATACCTTCCATGAATATGTGTTGTTAGAAGATGCGTCATTAATTGTAAATGACATTTTTCCATCAGCACACAAGCGCTCTGCACTTGACGAAATCTGGAAGTTCGGTGTTTCTATAGGAGTGACAGTAACAACCTTAGATGTTGTACATACAGAACCCGATGAATAGTTTTTCACTGCATATACAGGAATCACCGCTTTGTCTGAAATATTCGAAAGCGTGTAAGTAGCCCCCTCATTGTTTCCAATAGCACCCCAATAATACTTTATATCTGATTCTGGGGAAACTACATTCAAAGTTGCATCTGCACCTTTACAAACCTCAACATCTTCACTCACTCTTAAAGGAGGGTTAGTTAATGCATACACTGTGACTTTCTTTGACAAATCACAACCCGCCTTAGATGCGACAACCATATATCGCATTGTTTGGTTGACCTGAGGAATTGAATAAGTATCTCCACTTCCTAAAAATCTAGCACCAGTTTCATCATAATATGTGAAGTCTATATCCTGAGTTTCCTCTATTGGTTTGATTTCTGAAGCTGCACCATAACAAGCATATACAGTCGGAACTGTATACCTTATATACACAGGAGTCACTGTTCCAGATTTAGAAGCAGTACATCCATCAACAGTAGATACTTTTACTGAATAATTATAAACAGCATCAGGAACTGTATATGTCAAAGATGGTGATGTAGCACCATTATGCCACAAGTAAGAGACAACATCTTCGCTAAATTTAGGATTCAGCGTAATCTTACTTCCGACACATAATGCAGGATTTGTTGTAACAACTCCATTAGCATCAACAGAAGTGATGAAATCAGGAGCATTAGCATCAACACCAATCGTTGGTTTTTCCTTAACTACAGTCTTAAATTCACGCTTAGTTTCACAAACCATACCTGTCTCAGTTCTGTAAGTTACAGTCAAGACATTTGTCTGTGTCGCTGTCCAACCTCCCTTATTAAGCAGATCAGTGTTTTCAGCTCCATCGTCCCACTTATAAGTGACACCATCAGGAACAATTGCAGAAATGTTCAAACCACTTGCATCTCCACTACAGTAAACTATGCTATCACTCTCTGGTGATGTACTTGTAACACGTTTTCCTGTATTAGAGTTTTCAGCGACAATAGTGATTGAAGGAACAGCTACCGGAGCAATTGTGATGTTCGACCACTCCTCACATCCAAGAGCATCCTTCGACTTAACCTTAACCCAGATTGTCTTTGAATAAACAGGATCCGGCTCTACATCATAATAAGCATCTGTACTTAATGAAGTAGACTTATCTGAAGCAAACCACTCGATTGAGTAATCAGCTGGATTAACCGGAGATCCACCTGCAGTCACTTTCAATGTCTCCTTAGTACCAACACAAGCCTTAACTGTTGAACCAGCAGGCTCATTGTTAATCTTAAGACCAAGCTTATCACTGACAGTGATAGAAACAGAAGCCTTTGCTGAATTACAGTTGTCTTCGTTAGTAGCAGAAACATTGATTGTCTGATCTGGCGAAACTGTATTGCTTACAGCTTGGAACTCAAATATCGCAGTTCCTGTAGTTTCATCAAATGCGGCAGCATTCTTATTACCATAAGAGCCTCCATTGTTAAATGAAACCGACTTATCGTTGTCATTAGTAGACTTAGCAATCACCGTCACCTTATCGCCCTCACAGAACTCATTGTCTGATGTTGGAACACCATTACGCAACACGGTCACTTCTGGTGCATTAGGAGTTGGTTTGATTGTGATTGGGAACGACGCTGTAGTCTCACATCCATTAGATCCCTTGGCAGTAACTTTAATAGCACTGTTCAACGCAGTTGGACGACTATACTTAGCATAATAAGCATCAGTCTCAGAACCATTATAAGTGTTATTTCCAAATGTGAATGTATTTGTAGACGACGCTAATAACGCTCCATCAACACTAGGCGTATCCGTCACCTTACCACCGTCAACTGTAAACTTCAAATAATGAACAGAAGTCACATTGTCTACATCAGGACAAGCATCCATGAAGCCCAAACCTGTCTCAGCATCAAACAACTTGATGATTGGCAATGGTTTTGCATTTATAGATGTATACTCAACTGCCTTACATGCGCCACGCTGAGCCTCAACCTTAAAGTTGTATGACTGACCAGCCTTCTCTGGAACAAATGGAGCTGTAAGAACATTCTCATAAACCTCACCTGAAGTCAAGTTTGTGATTGTAAAGAACTGATTTGAAGATCCTGTGTTAGGAATGATTTCAATCTCAGAATCAATACATGGATCTGCAGCATTCTTAAACTTAATTTCTGGAGTTCGGTCTATTGTGACAGTAGTCTTCAACTTATCCGACTTACATCCAAAGTTAGATGTAGCACGAACCCAATAGCTCTTGACATCCTGAATGTCAGCATAGAAACCTTCAGCGTTGCGGCTATCATCAGCGATTGTCATAAATTCGCTGATAGCAGAACCATTTCCAATTAGAGTCTGAAGTGTTTCGTCTGAATACCACTCGTAATTCTTTATAACCTCACCTTCCTTAGCATTTGATATTGATCCAGAAGCAGTAAGTGTTATAGTCGAATTCTCACAAACAGCCAAATCAGTAACAGGAGTATCGTCTGGCTGCAAAGTGACAGCTATATTCTCCATATTAACAAGATTTGCAATCAAGATATCATATGTTGCAGTAACCTCACATCCATTAACATCCGTACCTGTGAACGTGTATGTCTTAGCGACAGAAGGATTGAATGTGATTTGAGCTGCGACTGCAGGATCATGCTCTGCATTTGTGATTGCCGAAGTTGCAGCAGTCAAGCCTGCATTACCCCAATCGACATAAATACCATTAGTAGCAGTCAATGTTACAGGTGTCTGACCACCAGGACAAACAATTGGTTTGTTGTCATAACGATTGACTACATCATCAGTAATACGCAACGTCTTAGGAGAAGCCACATTCACTGTATAAGTGCCTTGGCTTACACATCCTGCTTCAGACTCAAATGAGAATGTGAATATTGTTCTCTTATCATGCATCTGAGCTGTTGGACGTTCTGTGTTCGTACCATATACATCGACATCCGAATTTGAAGGTGTCACTGTATAAGTGTACTCATTATAAAGTGTGGCTCCATTAGATAATGAGAACTCTACCATTTCATTAGGACATACAGTCAAATTTGAAGTAAGTTCATTATCTCCAGAAGCTTTTTTCTTAGCAAGAATAGTAGCATTAGGTTTCTCAGCCTTTTCTACTCTCACAACATACGGATCTGAAACACATCCTCTGTCATTCTTCGCTACTACAGTGAAGTTATCCGCAGCCGCATTAAATGAATATGTCGACGGAATTGTCACAGAAATCGAAGGTATAGTCTCAGTCTTCTTTATTGTAGCACGAGCTGAAGTCTGAGATGCTGTACCGTCAGCTGCAGGATTATAAACCACATAAGTGATTCCATCCTGAGGATTGTCAATACTGATGTTGAATGCTGTCTTCTCACACACAACCTCAGGAGCAGAAGCAGTAACCGTAGGCACCGCTACTTCTTCAATAACGATTGTATTTGAGTTTGGCGACTTACATCCTTTGGCATCTTCAACGCTAACATAGTATGAACCAGCAGCCTGATCAGAAAGAAGTTCCGACGTGCTTGTAGTCAAAGAATTGTTGACATACCAATCGTATTCTTTAATCTCAGACACTGAGCTTGCAATAGCTTTCAAATTAGCTTTACCACCAGGACAAACATAGATATAACCATCTTCTATTCTACTTCCATCAGCCACCAACGAAACAGTCGGAGTTGGAAGTACATTGATACGGTATCTATCTGATGTTATACATCCACATGAAGAAGAAACCTCAACAATAAAGTCAATATTTCTAGTAATTTCTCCTAAACTGATTGTCTCAATAGAAGAAGAATTGACTGTCTTAGTCTCTATGACTGTACCAGCGGCATTAACTTCCTTAACTGTGATAGTCGCTTCATTACAGCCATCGCCGAAACTTGTGACATTCACATCAATGACACAAGGTGTAGAACTACATACCTCAGCAACATTAGTTTCAGAAAGTGTATTACCTGAAGTGTTTTTCAAAACAGCAGTGAACTTAGGTTTTTCACTTGGCTGAACCAATACACACTGAACTTCACTCTCACACTGATTACCAGGTTTTACTGATCTCATTCGTGAACATGCCCACATTGGTCCTGTCACTGTAGTAGAGAATGTATGCTCAGGATAAGCATTTCTCCAATTAGAGAAATCAGCGACTAGTTTTGTATATGGATCCATCGAAGAGTTGTTGCCAGACTGCAACCAACCAGTCAAACCATTTGTACGCAAATAAGCCACAGTATCAGTATATGCACCATTTGATTCTGTTTTGCTTGGATTTGCAGTATACAAACGATACCAGAAATCGACCTCATTTACTGAGAATCCGCAATTAGGATCCATTGTATTGGTAATCTTAACCTGCTTGTCGCCGATACAGTTGGCTTCTGCAGAAATCACCTGACGAGGACGCTTCATCAATGGAGCAGTCTTCTCAACTGGAGTGCTTGAACATCCATTTGCATCGGTAACAACCAAACGAGCTATAGCTTCCGTTTCTCCTGATGCAAAATTATATTTGTACGAAGTAGTAGCGGTGATTTCACTATTATTAATCTCCCAAGCGTACTTGTTGATTTTATTAGCTGCATTCTCTGTCTTATCCAAAATTATATTTGAAATAGAGAATGTTGTCTCACCATTACCTGCTCCATAATTACCATTGGCATTACCTTTATATGTATTCACTGTCTTCTCACAAGCAGGAGATGCATTCAAAGTGAATGTAGGAGCTTTATTGACTTTGACATCAAGTACATCCTCATTTGCAGCACAAGAAGTTCCGTCGCTATAATTGTTAGAACCAGAAACAGAGAATCTCTTTCTTCTGTCTGCAGTGAATGAAGATACTGAAATCAGATCTGAATTCAAAGATATCTCCTCATCAGCCGCACCGTCTACACCCTTCAAAACAAGAGTTGCTTTTAATGAAGCATCCGAATTCTGGCCGGCAGACTCGTCGACAACCTTAACATAATATTCCTCACCCTCACATGGAGTTGAAATTTCTGTATAAGAATTTTCACCAGTTTTCCTCATTGCCTGAAGCTTCAGCACTGGAGTCTTAGCCTCTTTGAATTTGTAATCAGTATAATTTCTACATCCAAATGAAACGCTTTCTGCGTCACGGTTCTCAACACCTACATATCCTGTATAAACACCATTATCAAATTCAGCAATGGTCTTAGACAAAGAATATTTAGAGTTTGTTGTCTCTCCACTGCCAAGACGACCATAATCAGTATGTTCACTGTTTGTAGTGAAGAACTGCCAGTTGTTTGCTCCGGAAGCAATGATATTGACAGTAGCAGGAGTGTTAGGGCAAACATACTCAAACTCCTTATCTATAGAAATCTTTGGACGTGGAGCCACCTCAACCTTAATTTCATTACTGAAATCAGATTCACAACCTTGACCATCTACAATCTTAACCAATCTTGTTGTTGATGTTTCAGACGGTGCAAATTTCACAGTATCCTTATCATACTTAAGATCATTTAATTGACCACCAGCCTGTGTCGCATACCACATATACTTACAATTAGATGTAGTTGAGTTTGCCTGCAAAATTGCAGAATCACCCTCACAGATATATACGTGGTTAGCATCAGCAGGGTCAATATTTCCCTTAATTGCGACAAGAGAAACCGAAGGACGAGCAGCAATAGTAAACACAATGTTAGTATCTTTTGGACAGCTATAAGATTGTGTCACTTTATCAGTCACTTTAATTGTATAAGTTCCTGGAGTTTCAGGAGCAATGAATGAGAACTGATCGTCAAGTAAATGATAAGGTTCTGTTTCTCCAGCAAATGGAGCCATTGTCGCATTCAAAGGAACAGTAGTATTGTGAACTATATTATTGAAATTGATTGAAGGAATCTTCGCATAATTTGAATAATATGTCACAGAGTGACTCTTGTAAGTCTCATTCTTTCTTTGAGCCTTCTCCAAGAAGTACGATCCATTAGCAAGACCAACCTTAACTATCACCTTTTCTCCAGGACAGAATGTTGTCTTAATATCTCCATTCTCATTATAGAATGCAGCTTTAATCTTAGGATTCTGATCAGGAGTGAACTCTACCTGCTTAATCTCAGAAGGACATGTGATGATAGAACCGTCATCACTGTTTGTTCTCTGGATTGTAGCATATACCTGATAAACAATCTCATCTCCATTCTTGTAATTAGCAGAAGAATTGAAATATCTATAGTTGTAAAACTCATTAGATATAGCACCATAGATATTACCAGTATTTGAAGTTCCGTAACCCTCTTTGAATGGATGAGGCGACACTAACTTGAAATCATTAGGATCCTCAGTCTCATCATCTGGAATCTTATTGTTGTTAGCATCAAGAGCATAAACTAAGTTTCCATCAGCATCAACAACTTGGCTCTTATCATTGACAAAGTTATTCTCCATATCAACGACTTTGCCATCAGCATTCTTCTTGTACTCACGGAAATAGTATGATGAATAGCTATTTGGATTTACAAGCACCTTGATTGCCGAATTCTCACATGCAGGATCAGCATAATCAAGTTTGATTGAAGGTACGTCATAAACATTGACTGTTCTACCCCACTGATTAGATGCACATCCGTAGTTATCCCAAACACGAGCATAGTATGCAGTATTTGCGTCAGGTTTAAACTTTAGACCTGCATCACCAGTAATAGTATTACCTCCATCTTTACGACGAGCATTCCATATATAATTACCATCATCGGTTACAGTCCAATTACTATTGTCAGAGACATTAGCCTTGAACTTACTTGCAGAACCTGCAGGACCAGAAACATAATCCAATGCCTGATAAATTGTTCCTGTAGTATAAACCTTAGCATCTACAATATGAGATCCTTGAGTTGCACGACCAATCACCTGGAATGAGAACTCCTCACCCTTACAGATATAATTAGGAACACCTATCACACTTACTGTTGGATTCAACTGCTTCACATCCAAATCTATTGTTGTAATCGAAGGACATATAGTAGAACCATCAGCATAGTAGCATGAATCTGTAATTGAAATATGAATTCCATCAGTAGATACCGCAGGGAAATGTGTATTCTTTGATGGAGACTGGCTATAATCAAGAGCCACCCAACGGTCTAGCAAATTAGTCTTAAATTGTTTGCCATTACGTTTCTTGACACCCTTAACATTTACAGTGAATGTATCTGCAAGAATAGCAGGTTCATTTGGCTGACTAGAGCGAACATTTCTTACATATAGATAATAAACATCGCCTACACAGAAATGTCCAAATTGAGGATGTAACTTTTGGTTGTCAGTATCATCATAAATATAGTAAGATACATTATTTCTGTGGTTAGCATTAGCGTATGCGTATTCTGCATCCTCACGAACGACATATGAACCATCAGCATTTTTCTTAGGCACATAAATGCCATTAGCATCTGTTTCCATCTCATGGATATAAGCTGCTACGACTTTACCCTTTGAATAGTTGTATAGCTCCCAGTCGATAATTGGACCATCAGTTGGAGTAACAGACACTGCGATATCAGAAATACATCCATCAGGAGTTGTCAATCTCACACCGTAAGGAGCATTTGAAGCATAGTTTGCAATATTGTAAACAGGCTCTCCTGTTGTTGTAGAGAACATCGCTCCTACATTCTGATCTGTCGCTCCATATTTTGTTATAATATTAAACTTGTAAGCTGAAGGATCAGAAAGTGTTCCAATCTTAATTGATGTCTGGTCGCCAGAACATACAGTATTAGGATCAGCATAAGCACTAAATGCAGGGACAGGAATCTTCTTCAAGTTCAAAGTGTTTGAAGGAAGAGAAGTACAACCAGTTTCCTCAGAAATTGCAGTGACATAGTATGAAGAATTTCCATTTGCATCAATATATTCAGTCAAGTTAGTTGGAATCAATGTCTTGTCAGTACCAAATGTAGTGGCATCTGAAACATTGTTTGTAGCATTATACCATGTGAACGAATTAGCTTTCAAAGCAGAAGTTGAACGAGCCTCGATTTGACACTCAACACCTGGACAGTAGTAAACATCATTACCCTCAACTCTAGTATACTTGGTTGCTACCAAATTAACTGTTGGACGAGAAAGAATATTTATTGTACCTGTCTTAGTAACCTCACATCCATCATAATTCTTTGCAGTTACAGTAAACTGAATTGTATTTGCTCCAGCGATGTAATCCATACCGCCACGAATTTCGAAGAATGTCTTGTTTGATCCTGTTTCTGTCTGATTATATGAAATAGAACCTCTCTGAGTCTTCAACTGTCCATTATCAACATACGACAACTCCAAATCAAGAACCTTCTCAGCATCTGTCAAATTCGCTGTTGGAGTGAAATTCTCTACCTCAACCTCAACATAGAATGGAACATTAGGACAAACATTATCAATCTCTGTATTACTCAAAGATTCAAATGACACCTTCAATTCTGGAGCAACAGATACATTATAAGTAGCAGTTGCTGTGTTTGGATCAGACTTACACTCTGCTGACAAATAACCTGCGGCACTTCCACAAGTGTTGTATGCAGATGCTGTAAACTCAGTTCCATTAGTAACATCTGCCACCGGTATTGAATAATATGGTCTACCCTGAGCATCTGTACCAGAAAGATCGTCTACTAGATAACGTTCAACTGTCTTACTGCCATAAGATAACAAATAGTGAGTATACATGCTGTTCATCAACGTATTATTTGTTGTGACATCAGCATTTGCATCTCCCAAAACAACAGATACAGCCTCACCTTCACATCCCTTAGCAACCGATACTCGTGGAGTAGCAACTTCACAAAGTTCAACTGCTAATGGAGCTGACCAATCACTGACACATCCATTATCATCAGTAACTCTTGCTTTCAATCCACTCAAAGCACGACTGATTTCAACTGAAGTTTGAGTTGCAGTAGCAGGAACAGAATAATTGTCTGCCGTCCATGCAATTGAGCCAAATGATGCAGCAGCATCAAACGTCATATATGAGTTAATCCAAACTGAACCAGAAGGAGTACCTGCAGAAGCACACAAATAAGCACCTGCAACACCTTCATTTGAATCAGTATTTGTAGTGTTCTGAACGTTAGATGCATACAGTTTAATCGTTGGATTTGCATATACGTCAACAGAAATTGATCCTGTCGCCATACATGCTCCACGCTTGTTACCATCTACAATAGGTGTGATTGAGATGTTATGTGTCAAAGCACCAATTGTAGCATCCATGTCGAATCTTGCAGTATTCTGTCCCTTAACGGTCTTAGTAACTCCATCAACAGAAATCTCAAAATCTGTAGCTGAAGTGTAAGAAGGGTTATTGCCGCTGAACATACTTTGATCGACATTTACCTCAACAGTGTATGCGTCGGCAGAACACAACATGTAAGTTTCTGAATTAGCCTTCTTTTTAGCTTCTGTACCTCTTACCTTAACAATAGAAACAATAGATGGAGAATCAATGATTCTTATTGATGTAGAAGCGATAGCACCTACACACACATCACCATTATCGATCGTAACCTGTGGATAAGCGTTTGCAGTAGATGAGTTCAGATTAGAAGCCTGAACATTTAGAGTCGCCTTATCTGAAAGAGTTGAGATAGGCAAATCAAATGCAGTCTGATCTGCAGTTGTTGAAACATCACCATCTTTATCAAATCTAACCTTGAATGAGTAATTGTCACCATATGTGTTATAAGACGACGGTAATTTCTGAGATGTAAGAGTGATAGATTCACCACTACATACAACTTTTGGATCTGCCGTAAGAGTAATAGCAGGCAAAGCCACTGTCTTAACAATCTCACGTGCTGTAGCCTCACATCCGTTGGCATCCTTAGCAGTAACAATATAAACGATATCGTCTCCAGCATTAACATCCAATGTATTTACTGTCGATAAAGTTGTCGCATCACCCTCCTTCTTCCAAACGAAATCAGAGAATGTCGAACTTGTACCAGATGCAGTCAACTTTTTATTCTTAGTATCACCCAGACAGAACAATGTTGTTCCATCAGCAGGAAGTTTAGTCTCATTTGAAGTGATTCTAAGAGCAGCTGGAGTACTTACACCATATTGGAATCTAACATCTGCACTACATTCATCATTAACAGCAAGAATAGTAACAGTCTCTGTTCCTGCCCTATCCATAGCGAACCAACTAATATTTGATGATTCTGCATTATTTGATGTTGTAGGAGCAGTACCGTTCTGTTTGTCAGATGATAGAGTCCATTCTGTAGATGTCAAATTATATGTAGTGTTTTTAACCTGGAAAATCAATGGTGTCTCAGGACAAACTGCATCACCATTATTTATCTGATTAGCCGCAGCAACACTATTCTTATATACAACAAGATCAATAGTAGGAAGTTGATTTACTTTGTATTCAAAGAATGCTGTATCACCACAAACCTTACCATTAACGGTATTTTCCGATTCTACCGCATACATATATATACCTGAAGCAGATTGGCGTGGAAGATCAATCACACCATATGTACGGTTACCAGATGTGATTGTGTTACCAGCCACCCAAGATTTAAGAGCTGTACCCTTAATCTTATATTTATTTGCTTCTTTTTCAGCCTCATATAATTTATAACGATATCCCTTAGAGAAATCAGATGAGGCATCATCCAACAACACTCTGTTGTTGTCGTTAGGACAAACCTTATCCTTCTCTACCTGAGCAGAAATAATAGGTGTAGCAATCTGGCTCAATGTCACTGTGACAGGATCACTCTGACATCCCATTCCATCTGTATATGTTGCAGAATAAGTACGGGTTACATCAAGAGGCTGTAGTGACAAAAGATCATTCTTAATCTCCAATGTAGAAGCCGTGAATGTTCCTGTCACACCATTGTCAAAATCAATAGTACCTGCATTCGCTGTATTAGTAGCTCCAATTGCAGCAGTCACAGTCACTGGAGTCTGTTGGCTGTTAGGATCAGAACATACAGCAGCGACTGGAGCGAAATCCAATGTAGGTTTAACACCTACCTCTACAGAAACCGGAACATCTGTTGCTTCACAGCCATTATCAGTTGTGCAAGAGATTGAATACTCTACTGTTGTCTTCTCATTTGGAGCGACAAATGTATTTGTATTACGTTCTCCATCTGCTGCCACATTGATGTCAGTACCTATCTGGTTGCCGAAATTGTCTTTAACCTTGAATACGACAGCTGTCTCAGAATTATTTTCCAAATGAATTGCGTATGGAGAACCCTGACAAACGACACCAGTAATCTCTGTTCCATCTGTTTTTACAACCTTAGCCTCAAAACTTGGAGCAGGATAAAGTTCTACATCTGCAGAGAACTCAGCTTTACATCCATCCTTTGCAGTTACAGTTCCACGCACCTGATATGTTGTTCCTTCTTCTTGAGTTGGAGCAGTAAAGCTCTTTGTCAACTCTGTATTATCATAAGATTGCTGTGATGCTGTTTCTGTAGATCCTTTGACAGAATAGAATGCATAGTTTACACTTTCTACAGTGTTGTTTTTATTAACAACAGTGTTACTTGTTCCCCTGTCAACTAAATTAAATTCGAATGAAGAATTTGGACAAGCATGTACATCTGGAGCAGTAACATTAGGAAGTGGCTTAACATAAACTTTGTACTCTCCTGTTGTTGTACAATGTTCATCTTCAACTGACACATTCAATGTCTGATATTGACCAAGATCATCAGACTTTGCTCCAGCCATATCATACTTCAAGACATTCTCAAAGAATGTTTCCTTTCTTACAGACGGTGTTGCTAGTAATTCTGTGTTCTGAACTCTTACTGTAGCAGTTGACAAGTCACCATCTTTTTCATTATAAGGGCGAACATAGAACCAGAAGTTCTCTCCCGAACAATAAGTATTTCTAGAGCCAGACGCCAACGTCGTAGATGACATATCAGGAAGTTGAGTTGGCGACGATGCCATCTGAATCTTAATTGTAGGTTGAACCCAAATTGACAATTTTTCAATCAACGAACACTGTCTTGTTGTACCAGAATAACCTACAGTCTCGACATTAAATAAAATTATCTCACCTCCATTATCTTTGCTAGTCACAGTATACTGGAAACTGTAACCAGTAGATGACTGACTATACTTTCCACTGTTGCTATAAACATTTCCTTCAGCATCAGTAATAGTATATTGGTTTGTAAGTTCACCATTAGTAGTAGATAAATTTATTGTGATAACATCTCCAGGACACAACGGTGTTGTTTTATTTGAGTATGTTGTCACACCCAATCCATCAGTTTCTTGTGAAAGAACAACAGGTCTGCCAGATTCACTTGAAATTGAATAACCAACAGTTGGTGTCTTTAGATTACTACCTTGGAAAGTTAATGTCTCATTACAATCTTCATCATTGATAACCGTAGCCTCATAATAATAATAGTAATAATCATCTCTATATTTTTGATGGTTAATAACACCATTCAAAGTATAAACCAAAGGATCTGATGTTGGCTCGTATGAGACGCTAGATCTAGTAAGCGGTCCGTTTGCCGTAGACTGTGTAACCAATTTAATATCGGTCACCTTCTTTATATTTTCAAATATCAGATTCACACTTGCACCTGGACATACAGCAGCTGGAGTAGCGACTTTTGCACGTTGTGCAGCTTCCTTTACCTGAACCGTCCATGTAGTAACACAAGCTGAAGAATGAGTTGCTGGATTTTCCGCATAAACAGCTACAGAATAATATCCAGCAGGTAATTCCTTAGTTTCTGAAGCACATCCCACAGTTGAGCTTCCAACCTTACGGCCATTAGTACCAGCAACCGCAGCAGCATCTATATCCGAGTTATTTCCGTCATCATGCCACATAAACCACATGTCCTCAGCATCTGTAAATGCTGTAACAGCGGCTTTATTTCCAGGACAAACCTCGACAATTAAATTTCTCGTCAAAGTATTCTTAATTGGAAACGTATTTACATTGTATGAAGATGGATTTACATATAAATCAACAACAGGAGATGCTGTAACACTTACTGAGGCTGTAGGACTTTTATACTCACATCCATGTGCATCTTTCGCTTTCGCATAAACAGTATTAACACCCGCTGTTTCAGTAGATGCAACTACAGTAGATTGTTCCGTCAACAATGAATTAAGATTTGTAGCTCCTTCTATCGCATTGTCTCCATTTAAATAATATGTGACCTTAAATGGATCAGTAAACTTAGGATTCTGCGAAGGACTAGTTATCTTCAATGGTCCATATTGACATAAACCTGCAATGCCAAATGACGGATTCAATGGTTCACTTGGCGCAAAAGTTTCTTCCTTAGTGATTGTACATCCCGACTTTGTAGTTGCTATAGTTCTGATAGTATAAGAAGTTGTAAATTCTTCAGCAGGTATCAACTCATAGCTATTCGCGAACGAAATACGTTCTAGTGTTTTATCTCCAGAAGGTAATGTAGTCTCATCATAATGTACAAACGCAGTGACAGAACCTCTGGAAACCCAAGCATTAGTGCCATTCTTCTTTGATTCAAATGTCACTTGCGTAATAGGGTCAACAGTCCAACTATTCTGAGTATACATAGTGTTTACACCTCTAACAGACAAACCTGTACCAGCACAAGAATAGACTGTGTCAGCAGACATTCCTATAGCCGTAGCTCCATAATCTGCAGAAACAGCTTGCAAACAGGTTGATCCAACAGAAGTCATGGAACTACCAAACTGAGTTTCAGACATACCCATTTCACATACCAATGTGCCTTCTACACCTAACTTCATGAAGTTAGCGTCAGTAGACTTTAATTCCAGTTCATTAGATCTGACAATACCTGTGATTGGTGTGATTGTATTTGAACCTTTGGCTTTTACTCCAAATCGATAATAGGTATAACCTTTTGTAGCAGTAGCGGTAAATGGTCCTCTCTGAGAATCACAGTATTTAATGTCTAGAGAACGTGGCATTGTTTCAGCAGAGAAGTAGATCCATCCAGGATGGCCTCCTGCTCCTGCATTGTTTCTGTCTCCAGAGGTTCCTTCCCAAGTACAGTCTCCAGTTGTAACCTCCAATCTATAAGTAGCGTCTTTTACCGTAATAGGAAAAGCAACAGATGACCATCCATAATCCTCATTCGCATTATTCCAATTTTTTCCAGCCGTAGACAAGATATAAGCACTTGATCCATTTCCACCATTTGGATCTTTCATGTCATACACAGTCTTGGCACTTGCTCCACAAGCGACTTCATTCCAAGTCGTTTCTCCTGATTTCTGATAGAAACATTTTATCTCAAAGAATGGAGCTGAGTTATGTGCATGAGAAACTGGATTTGCAGCCATAGCCAAATAATAGACGATCAAAACATCCGTTTCGTCTGTTTTTTGGAATTCATAGGCCATACGTTCTGCAGAGGCAAAACCTGATGGCAGATAACCCTTACCATAATTTTCTCCATTGAAATTTCCCGTTAATCCCTGTCTCAATGCTGAAAATTCAGCAGAAAAAGAATTATCATTTATATTTTTCTTTGTTTTATAAGAAACTCCATATGGAGCAGCTGTTCCTAATCGACATGAATATTGTTTATCAGGATGAACTCTTCTAACTGGATATGATGGTGTGGAAGAACCATAATTCCAATTTTTCACGTTAAAATAAGGATCTGTTGGATGTGTATCTTCAGCATCCGCATATACACAGAAACGTGCTAAATCTTCAACTCCAGAAGTTGGAATTTCATTACAACTAGCTGTAGATATATAATTATATTTCCATTTGTCAGAATCCAACCACTTTATTGTTCCTGAACCAGTCACATAATTCTCTGATCTTTGAGATCCGTCATGTTCGGTACCAGAAAACATGTCTGCAAGCACAGCATCACATCCTGGACGTTCGCCATTAGGGTCTCTATTTACATAATTATATGTACCACCATCAGCTGAATATGTCAAATTCATTCTCGCATTATTAGTCGGCTCATAAGTCAATTTAGTACGATAGTCTGCCAAACGAGAAGAGGTTGTGGAAGCTGTGTAACCATTAACTAAAGAGGCATATTTACTTGGTCCTCCGAAATATGTATTGTCACTACGATACAAAGATTTTGCAATTGCATATTTGTCTGTATTCGTATTGACAATATAGTTCAACAAATCATAGTAAGACCAATAATAAGACTTGCCTGAATTATCAAGAGATCCATGGTAGGAAACTCCATAATAAAGTTCCCATCCCTCTAGTCCATTATGGAAGTCAAGATTCAGAGCTTGTCCACTCACAGACAAAGTAGTACCAACCAGCACTACCCCAACGGTCATCCTTTTTAGCCGCTGTCGGATAAATGATTTACACTCGGCCAAGAGCTTCATGCCCTTCACCAACTCGGAGGAATTCATTCCTCTTCCCACATGCCGCGCACTGACATCCCGTAGCTTATCCACTCGGGTATCATGCTGGCATTGGACGGCATCGTTCGGCGCAGCGTAAAGCCAACGCAGAAGCATCGCTATCCAATCAACAAATTTCTGTAGAAATTCTCTCATGATTATATTATTTTTTTTATTATTTCTCATTTGTATCTCACACTTCTAATATAAATCCGTTGCTACATATATATACATATTTAAATATGAGTGTCAATAACACCACCGTCTATACATATTTATATAAGCACCTATTTCCATTTCTTTCATCCTTTTATTTATCCTTTTATAAATTATTAATATCCTAATATTCCTATAAAATAGGTTTTTAATCATGATGACGTTGCATCCGCAACTATTCATAAACCATCTATAGAACTATCAATCAATTTTTTAACTCTAAAACTCATTACACTACAC
>Ga0256871_1000102_pt1 | contig 27973 bp, 26 predicted proteins | sample RumenRJG_07RNA_FD_185439 | JGI IMG/M metagenome (GOLD analysis project Ga0256871, IMG submission 185439) | Metatranscriptome of bovine rumen microbial communities from Lethbridge, Alberta, Canada - Rumen RJG_07 (Metagenome Metatranscriptome) | ecosystem: Host-associated > Mammals > Digestive...
CAACCGGGTGATCAAATTGGATAGTCGTGCGACTATTTCCGTACCAATGAGCTTCACCACGATTGAGCCAGCGACGAACCTTCCCTAAACGATGCGTCGGCATGAGGGGTTCGCCGTTAGCATTTAAAACATAGATAATTTTAGTAGTCATACCGATACACTTCCTTTCTATTTTTATAATTTATAAAACGGTAAGTCAAACCGGAAAAGAATCGCGGTTTGTGTGTTCTCTTCGCCAATGTTATCTTAAGGTTTGGAGTTAACAACACCGGACCTAACTCTGCAGTCCTGTTTAATTGCTAACCGTAGTGCTGTGAACGAGAGAAGTATTCACAGGTACCTATTGTAACGTTTCTTAAGTAACGTAGTTCAAAGCATTTGAACTAAGGCTAATCAACCAAGCTAATAATCCCATCTGTCAAAAAATGATAGACAGAATTACAAGCTTCGGACATTAGTCCGGAGTTGTTGACTTTAGCAAGTTGTGTTGCAAAATTCAACACGGTCCATCCGGATGTGCGACACTTATATGGAGTTCATTAATATGGAGTTCATTATGATTGTAGCAAGTTGTGTTGCAAAATTCAACACGGTCTCACACGGTCCATCCGGATGTACGACACTTATATGGAGTTCGTTATGATTGTGCGGTATACTGATAAAAAATGAAATAAGGAGAGATTGTATATGTCTATGAATCTCAAAAACCCATTGGTCATCCAGTTCAATGCTGATGATCAAGATGTTGTTCAAAACGGTGACGTCATCATGGCTTCAGTCACGAACCGAAGGTCATGGCAAGACTTTAAGAACACAACCGAAAGTGCAATGAAAAGCGGGAAATACGATTCGGTTGTAATGTCTTTCCGCAATATTGGACAAGACGAATTGTCGAACCCCGATATTTTCAAATCGGCTGATATCCATGCTCGTCAAGTTCTTTCATTAGCTTACAAACAAGAATTGCCAGTCTTCAATCGTTTCCAGAAACAAATGTATTTCCTTAACCCTACGTTTAATGTGTTAAAAAACGAGGGTTCTAAATATGTTGTTCCAGACCAGACCGTTCTTGACAAACGTGATCAGTATCCCAATGATTTTGATTGGCAAAAGCATCAAGCAGATATCAACAAAAAGTTTGCAATAATGATGCCTTTGACATCCGGTCAACCCTTTGAAAAAACCAATCACAAAAAGGAACTGTTAAGCCCTAAACGTGGTTTAAACGAAGACCAAATCAAAGACTTCTTCTCATGGCAGTCAAACGTGTCTGTCATCCCTGAATTGATGGGTGATAATATGGTCGGTATGCCGGCTATGCGAGCTACAGCATTCAAAGATGTCAGTCTTGAATATCATGGCAGACCCGTTGAATCAACACCATTGAACATTAAAACAGCCGGTGCTGAGGGATTTGTCATTCCAATGCGCAACACGCATGGGGATGCTGCTAAATCTCAAATCGGTACTGATATTTCGCCTTACAATCTGAACTTGAAAGCTCGAGCTGCAGATGGTGTTTCAATTCAGTCATCGGAAATCTTCAATAATAAGACACGTGAATACAAGTTCAAGTTTACTGACGGTACGGATACGCACTTGCACGCGGAAGAAGCCGACAATGACCACATCATCATGGAAGACAGCAAAGGCCAATTCCCTGTCTCATTGAAAAAGGATATCAAACCATTGCTGCAACAACGTGGTTATGACGTGCCGGAACTGATTGACACATTGAAGCCTGAGCCAGCTGCCAAATACATCTGGCCTTCTCGTGGCGATATGGTTGGTTCTGGTAAAATCAACAACACCAAGCATGCATCAACAAACCGTATCATTCCGTCATTGGCTGGTTTCATTACAGCCAAGGAACCAGATGCAGGTAATGATGAATACATCGTTGTTGTTACCGAAGGTGCCTTAAAAGGTACCATTGCCGCTGCGTACATGAATGTCAAAGACAAAGATGGTAAATCAATGGCTGATGTCATTGCCGGCAAACGCGGTGTCATTATGGCACAAGTTCCCGGTGTTGCGAAATCATTCGTGGCTTCGGTGGATCGTGTGTATGATGACCACAAAGTCGCCGGCACATTGATTGCAATGGATGCTGATGGTCGTGACAACAAGGCGGTTGCCAAGGGTATCCGTAGTGCATACAAGGAACTGTCAAAGCATGGTCCCGTTAAGGTTATGAGCTGGAATCCGGATCACAAAGGTCTCGATGACTCGATGCTTGCTGTGGCCAGAGGTGAGTTGACTTACCACAATATGGGTATTCACTATGGAACACCCGACCAATTGTTCCCACTCGATAAAGCAACACAACCAATTCCATACAAATTGGATGGCAGCAAGGCTTATACCGAAAATAATGAACAATGGAAAGTTGAATACAGCGAAAAGCTTAAAGCGAAAAACGCAGCAACTGCAAAGGCACAGAAAGACAGTGCTGATGTCGATGTCAGATTGGACATGGACGACTTGACTGACACGCAAGATGACAGCCTAATTAAATAGTATAATAAAAAGCAACTCACGTTTGTGGGTTGCTTTTTCCATATGCCATCTAATCTTCGTACTTCGTCACACGACCTTTGGTGGCACAACGAGCTACTGCGTTCATGAATGCATCTCGTTTCGGAATAGCAATTTGATATAAAATGTTATCACATGTGTTCCAAACAATACCTTTATCCAAGCCCAAACCAATCATGTGGCAAGCACATTCTAAGAAGTTCTCATGTTGCATGGAGTTTGTATATTGAAGATCATAAACGGTGTCATTAATGATCGCATCTGCATAGCCTTCGGCGGTAAATAATTGACGACCATGCCGACTGAAATTTATTTCAACAAGTCGTTGTGTTTCCACATCCGAAGTCAAACGTGTATCTATTCGTGACGATAAGGCATTACGTTCCTCTTTGGTAACAAAGGGTGTTACAACCTGCCTGAGGTAACGCCATTGATTTGTCAATAAAGATGTCAGCAACAGAATCTTCTTATCAATTGGCCATGCTCTTTGGTAATTTGCCATACCGGTGTTGTACTTTTGTTGGTATAACAAATCGATTTCTCGGTCAATATCATAATCATTAAAGTAATAAGCCAATTGATAAATGCCAATACATGGTGATAAGTCAATCAAGCCGTCACGATGACGAATCTCGATGATATCGTGATTGTTGTCTACGGATGGCAATTGCTTAATCTTCAGCAATCGGTAGGCATTTTCAATATCTTCACGATATTTGAATGCAAATAAATCGCGAATACTGCAATCTGCAAACATCTTTTGATCTTCTGGTGGCGTCATTAATGTCTTATCGTCCAACATACCCTCGTTACTATCGACAAAGACAATTCGGTTTTTACCACGACTAGCAGCAACCAAAAAGATGTTACGTAAGATTTCATATTTTTGTTGTGGTCTTCTCAAACGAAGTGTCCAATAAGACACATCCCAGTCAAAAATCACACAAGTCTTCCGTTCCATACCTTTACTACTATCAAATGTCGTAAATATGGCTGTTTCAGGACCCGGTGTCACAGCGCCACGATTATCATTTGAGATACTTGCAAACACGGTGTACTTATTGAATTTCTCAGGATGGTCACGTTCCAACTGATTTAATGCCTTTGACATCGGACCCGTACGAGAACCTAAACACATGACATCTTTGGGATCCTGTTCAGATAAAAAGGTCAATGCTTCATCCATAGTCATGGTTGAAACATCACAATCAGGGTTGACACCATTAATTGTTTTGCCCCAAATATTGCCCAATCGTGCAGCAAGGCCATGTGACAAACGGAAGCATTGCGTGAACTCGATCTGCACATGCTCACCCAATAACTGATTAATGAATGGACGAACATCCAATGTCGTCTTATCATAAATCTTTTGCTCCATATCGCCAACAGCAATGATTTGCATGTCTGGATTTTGTTCTTTGATATAAGTCAACATGTCCGCAGTTTCTTGTTCTATATCTTGGTATTCGTCCAAAATCATGACATCATAATGCCCGATTTTTGGTTTTGTCCGTAAGAATGTTTGAATCAAATCAGACACTCCAGCATGAACGCCGACACGGTTTAAAGCCATGTATGCAAAGCCATGATAGTTCTGCACGAGAACGTTATAACGCTTGATTTTTGATTTCGCATCAAGCTTCAGCAAACGGTTATACGTTAAGTATAAAATGTTTTTTGACTTTGGTAATGACTCACATAATTTTTGAATGGCAGTGGTTTTACCACTGCCAATACAAGCATCCACTAACACATTGTGTCCGCTTTTGGCCAAATCAATGAACTGTTTCTGTTCTTTGCTTGGCCGTAATTGGCCAAACGAATCAGCTGAATCTTTAGAATGTTTTTGTTGTTGCTTTTTATAATCATAAACTTGCTTAACCATTATAATTACCCTTTCAATGTTATCAAACAAAAAGGGGAACTCTTGTCCCCCGATAGATTAAATATCTAATTGTAGTTGCGGCGTCACACGGCCACGAAATTCATTCAATGTCAATTTAGCATTGGCAGTGATGATGGCAGGATTCTTCATTTCAATCTGGTCTTTGATGCGATTGGCCAATTCGACATTAAACGTTAGCACATCAACACCATATAAATTAAATTTCAACGTCTTCCAGAAATTCAAATTCAAATTATATTTGGGATTAAGCAATTGCATTGGGTCAATGTCAAATTGAAACTGTGTTTGAGCATCAAAATCTTTACCAAACGGACGCAAATCACTTTGCAAGCTGACAACGGTCATCATATCTTTCAATAAGGTTTGACTGTTAGCCACCACATTATACCATGCATATTCTGGAGTATCTTTACCGTCATAAAATGATAGTTTAATCATGTTTTGGATGGCTGGTTGAATTTCACCTTTGGCTACGGCCTCATTATATTGAGCCACAATTTCATCTTCAACCTGTTTAGCCACATTATCAAACAATGTTTCAAACTGATCTAAATACTTGTAACGGATTGTGTAACCAGCAGCTTGTGCATGGCCGCCACCACCGACAATGATGTTTGGTCGAATTTCTTTAATTCTAGCCATAATGACATTTAATGGTTGTGATGCCGTAGAACGTGCAGAAGAACCGATAACCAATTCGTCAGCATCAAAACGACTGTCAAAATCATGATTGCCATACAACTTTGTGGATGATGACGTTGGCAACGCAAAGACAATGGCTGCCTTACCCGTGTTTCGAACAATCTGCCCAGCAACCAATCCAGAGATACCATGCTGTGCATTGACAAACAGCACATTACCATTATGTTTACGCAACAAGTCCCAGTTTAATTCACTGGTGATTTCATTACACAATTCGGACTTGACTTCGTTCATTTGAATCATTGATGTAATGTTCTCTTGACGTGTCGTCAAACGAGTTGCCATTAATGCTAACATTGCCTCTTTAGATGTCGCATGAATTCGACGAGGTGCGTTGATCATGGGCGATAAATACCAACCAATCAGTTCTTCATCGGTTGACAACGGTATTGGCTTCTTGTGATTAGCCTCACGCTTGTCGTCTTTTGATTTCTGCAACAGTTCCAACATGTCATACAGACCATGGAAAACAGTGTTGTAATGCAGGTATGGCGTATCTTTAACTTCTTTGTATGGATCACCATTATCCCATGGATCATTACTGTGCAAGCTGCGAATGGAAACCAAACGTTGAATTTCTTTCACTGCCAATTTAACCATATAATGGTTTTCATCAACAATTGGCATCACATCAGAAACATCTGCGATACCTGCAAAGACAATCAAATCGTGAATCAATGGTAATGCTTCAGCGTCATAACGCATTGCGTATGCCATCATAACTTTCCATGCGACTGCAGCACCCGAATTACCCTTGAATGGATATGGTTCTGCATTACCATCAGGCAATGTCTTGTTTGGATTAACAATGACGGCAGCCTTTGAGTACTCTTGGTTACTCAAGTGATGATCTGAAACCAGAACTTCAACACCTTGAGCGTTTGCCTCATCAACACCGGCAATGGCATTTGTACCATTATCAGCTGTTAAAATCATGCCGATATGATTATTATTGCGTTCAAACATTTGTTTCATCTCTCGAACAGCCTTAGGACTCAAACCATATCCATCAGCCATGGAAGGGATGTAAATACGATAATTGATATTGAAGACATCTAAAGCTGCTGATAATACAGCTGCCGACATGACACCATCCGTATCATAATCAGTATCAATGACCAGCAATTGATGATGGTCTTGCTTCTGGCATTCTTTAAATGCATGCAGACGATTGACTAGTTCAGACATACCATCGTATAAAAACGGATCATGCAATACACTGTCGTCTTCATTGATCATTTGCTGCAGTTGTTCTTTGGTCAATCCCGTGGATTGCTCTGTTCGTTGTTTCACTATATCTACTAATGACATTTCAACTTCCCTACTTTCTATTTTTTTAATCGGACGGCCGGGGGACGATCCCGGATAAACATGACCGCATGCCATCCGACTGACAATTTACAATCGTCGATTGTCAGCTTTATCCATTTCTGACTTAAAGCCGATTGCAATATCTTCTTTGGTAAAGGCTTTATCGCCACCGTGTTCCATGACGCGGTTATTACGTGCTTGTGAAATCTGCTGATATACATTACGAACCAAACCACCGTTACCGCCATTGGTTACATGGCCTTTAGCATCAGGGATGCTTAAGTTCAATGCCGTCAAACGACTGAACAATGGCACAATGATTTGGGCTAATTCTGGTTGCGCATATTCGTCTTTTGATGATTTACGCATCAACTCAAAAATGCGTCCCATTTCTTCGTTAGTGTAGTCTTCAAATTGAATCCACTGGAAACGACGAGTGAGACCCACGTTAGATGCAAGAAATTCTTTCATCTCACGAGTATATCCAGCAGCGATGACAACCAAATCTTTACGATGTTCTTCCATGTATCGAATTAACACAGAAATAACTTCACTGTTGAAACTGTTTTGTCCGTCACGAACAGTTAATTCATATGCTTCATCAATGAACAGGACGCCGCCAAGGGCATTATCCAAAATACGGCGAGTGTTTTCACCAGTTTGACCTACATATCCCTTAACAAATTCATCGGATGTCGCCTTTGTAAACTTGTTTAACGGAATAGCACCGATCTCAAACAAAGCTTGAGCTACAATTTCGGCGATTGTACTTTTACCAGTACCGGGACTGCCTGCGAAAATCATATTGTATGAAAATTCGAAGTTCTTATCTGTTGTCTTTCTGTTCATTTCAATCGTGTTCATGATCGAATTGACTTGTTTCTTGACGGCGTTTTGACCAATCAATGAGTCAAGCTTTTCTTTGGCCGTAACGTACTTCGTATTGCTGTTGACATCAGAACGGACATATGCTGTTGCGACATTATCCATATTCCAACGGTTCTTATCATGTACTTCACGGAATGATAAGGTACTGTCATAAACCTTGTGAGTTATTTGAGTCGTTTGCAGATTGACATTTTCAACCGACATTGTGGCATGGTCAGCGAAAATACCAACATAATCATTATCGGCTTGATCAACAGCATATCCATTGATGGTTGCTGTTGCTTCAGGACGAACAGCAATACCATACAAACTGTTCATCTTATTAGCCAACGGGCCATTTGCGGGCTCTTTCTTATATGCATTCTTTTTGACTTGTTCATGCGTCAAATTGAAGTGCGGAGATGTGAAAACAGCCTTTGCGTCAACATCCACAAATTTTTCGATTTCACAGTCTTCACAAGTAGCATTTCCCTTTAGAATTGTTGACCGTAATTTACTGTTACGAATAGTCAGATTACCACGTAAGACGTTCATATCTTCGCGCGTGCTCAACATGATATCGCCCTTGTAGTACGACGTTAATGTACTGTCATCGATGGTGGTTGTTACATCATTACCAATGTCTAACATCATCAATTCGCTGTTCCGAATGTTTACTTTGGGTGCTGATACCAAACGTCCATCTTTATATGATGCTTGAATTAAGATAATCGGATAGAACTGACGAATCGGTCCTTCCAGTTCAACCTTGACGTTAGTCAAATCCAAATCGGCCGTTGTAAAAATAGCATTGGCACGGGGATTGACTCGGAATATCAAATCCGCAATTTCAAGACCGTTCGATGCTTTGAATCCGGCCTTGCCTTGTGGAACAGTCATAACATGATTATTACCATGAATGATGACGTTCTTGTTGATTTGGATAGCCTCTTCAATATTCTTATGCAGTTCAATAGTGTCGTCGTCATTGGCTTTGGCCAATGCATCAGCTAATGTTTTAAAACGATGAAGCGGTGAAATGCCGCCGACATGCAATGTTTTCATGATCGTAACAATTCCTTTCTGAATTCAATTATCGTTGCCATGCGGTATGGAACCACATAGATATTAAACAGACCAACAAAGCAAAGATTTAAAAAATCCCACCCGGCAAATGAAAGCATAAGGACAAACATTTGCAGTTTATGACCCTTCATACGTTGACGTGATGTCAACATTGCCTGCTTCTCATCCAAATATCCGTCGATCGATTCCATAACCGATAAAATATACCGATACTTAGACCAGAGATATGCAATCACACTGGTCAAGATAGAAATAATAAACATAATGTGCCATAAACCATTATTGTGACCAGCTAATTCAATAGTGACAAGCAAAGGAATAACGCCCAAGCATGCCCACAAACAACGATTGATGAACATCGTCAGATTTATTGATAGCCAGTCAAAACCGAACAACTGTTCGTCAGACTTGGAACCCGGTGCTACATGTGCTTTGCGATCGTCGGGTAACAGACGAGCGGTTAATAAGACATCAAATACGAGAGCACTTATAATAACCATCGCAGGACTAAACCAAATTGGTGTCGTGTTGATATCTGGAACGTGTAAGTTGGGATTGGTTGATAACTTAGCTTGAAGATCTAACCACACATAGAATGACGGAAAACCAATTGCAAATGCAAAAAAGCTGACAGCGGCACGAATGAATCCGACCGTGTATGAGATGCGGCGATTTTGCCGGATTGTTTCCCGAGCATTCTTCTTCAACTCACGAATACTTGGTTTGGGACGTACGTTTAAATGCTTTAACGCACGGCCATAATTGATAAACGCATTTCGACTAAAATGTTGTTGAAACCAAGATTTCAACGCTGTTACTGTAAAATGGTCTTTCAACCATGGTTTAATTTTTACTATCATTGCATCGATTCCTCCATTAATGCCAGTTTATCACAAAACAGGGTACCTTTTGAAGACGGTTCTTCGGATAAACGCCGATAAATTCGGCATCTATCAGAAAAACACGAGCCGAAAGGCTCGTGTCTCCCCTTATTTTGGTTGTGTTGCTAAGGAAACGGTTGGTAACGTTGATGATTGACCATCCTCAACGGATACCAGTTCATGCTTCTGTGTATAAAAGGCACGAACGCCGCCGCCAGCTTTACCTTGAACGGAAATCAATTTCGTCTCAATTCGCTTGCTGGTGCCGTCGCTGTAATGACCCACCATAGTTTCAGGCACCCGGCCAATATAGATTGATTGACAACCCTTTTTATCAGCCTGTATTGACTTACGTTTTGTAGACACCTTAAACTGTGAACCCTCAATTCGTTTTGCCTTACCGTCATTATGGACAAATAACAATGTTGTCTTTAATAATTCAGGATATGGAATTGCAAACATGGATTCTCGACTTGGCTCTGATTCAGACCAGTCAAATTTCAAAGTGTCACTGCCGTCAAAGTATGCAACGCCCACCGCATTTGCTGCAGGTGCCGAGGATGCTGCTTTAGCAACTGTGGCTGGCATCGCAGACGCATCTGTGATGAATTCAACATCCGCATGGTCAAGAGCATCCATCATATGACGGCCATGACCGGAAACGCCATTCACACTGAACTGTTCGATATCAAAGATTGCGCCGTTGATTTTGACACCCACGGCATCTGCAGGAACATCGACTACTTTAATCAGTTTGATATCCGATCGACCAGACGCAACTTTTGTTGCCTTGGTCTTTGTCATGTACTTACGCATATCTGTGATACGCATGTTGCCATCTTCAAAGATAAACAATCCATAGTGCAGATCTTTATTACTGATAACAGCACTCCAACCGACATACTCTCGTTCGGATCCCAATAACTGATTGACTAACGTACCATTGTTTTTCGTCAGACTTGCTGTTTCCAGATGCAGGTTCCAGCAAATACCAGTATTATCGAAGAAACCTAAACGAGATTTGTTGGTTGTTTTTACAGCGCCATCAAACGCCTTTTCTTCGATTCGAACATATTGATATTTATCAACACCGACATACAAAGGCGATTCAGGAATTTCGAGGTTGGAAACCGTTGAGACATCGTCATTTAACAACGCAGTCTTACGAGCAAACACCTTAGGATCCAATTTCTTTAATTCATCTTTATGACGACGAATAATCAAATTCTTTCGTTTCGTTGCATTATTGATGATACTTTCAGCATATTCCAAATCCGTTTGAATTTGTTTGCCCTCATCAATCAATGCCGCATAATCCATTTTGTTAATCCGATAAATCGGCAAATTGGAAATGTTCTCAGCCTGTAATTCAGTAAATCTGAATTTACTGATCTTTTTGTGATACTTCTTTGGAACACCGTCCAGAATCTTACCCGTCATTAAGACTTCGCGTAATTCATCTTTGCCATTGGCGTTACGAGCTGATGCAACAACTTCATCAATAACCGTTTGCAGAATCAACAGACCACGGACGATTTCCATACGGGCTGATAACTCTTTTTTCTCTTGGGTATATTCATTGACGAGAATTTCATGCTGGAATGCCAAATAATCTTTAAAATACGTCTTCAAATTGTATTGCTTGAGACGATGGTCATTCAAAGCGGAGAAATTAAACTTCAATGTCGTTTCCATGCGCGTTTTAGCAAAGATTTCTTTGACGATGGCTTCATGGTCGACGCCTTTCTTCAATTTGATTGCAATATCAATACCATCTTTACCTGAGTGGTTCTTGACATCGGTAACACCCAAAATCTTAGGCGCAATTTTCTTGCCGCCCTTGCCAGTTGTTTCCATGGTTGCAACTGTAATCTCATCTACTAATCTATCCATGTAACCGGCGGAGGTAAATGGAATCTCATAGATGTGCAACGTGTTATTTTTTTCATCGTACCTGATACGGCCACGAACACGTACACGACCTAATCCACTTTCGTAAATAGCGGGTAATTCATCTTTGTTGATGATTTCACCGTATGACGGAAAATCGGGACCCTTTAAAATGGTCATGAGTTCCGCTGTGGTTTGCTTAGGCGCTTTCACATAGCTGATAAAAGCGTTAATAACCTCAATTGGGTTATGCGGCGGAATACTGCTGGCAACACCGACCGCAATCCCTTCGCCGCCATTAATAAGCAAATATGGTAATTGCGCAGGCAAGATAGTTGGCATCATTAACGTGCCATCAAAATTGGGTTCATACGGTACAATCCCTCGTTTGAGCTTCTTACCATATGCATCCCCTGTCGGGGTCAAACGTGCTTCGATATATCGAGCTGCGGCATGCGGGTCACCATATATCGAACCATTGTTACCCTTAACCTCAATGGCCGGCATAGTATTACGCCAGTCTGCGGCCATACCTGATAATGCGTCGGCAACGGCAACATCCCCATGGGGATGCCACTTACCGATAACGGAACCCGTAATTTTAGCAACTTTGACAGTCTTATTTTTGCTGGTCATGTGCGATGTTAGCATTTCGGTTAAAATCGCACGATGAACAGGTTTCAGGCCATCTCGAACATCGGGTAAAGCACGATCTCGAATAACATCCATTCCATAATCATAATAATTTTTTTTGAACGTTGTTGAAAAATCGACTTCATCAATTTTTTCTTTAACAGACTCAACTGCCTTTTTAACTGCTTTAACCATTAATCCGCCTCCATATATTATTCGTTTTCGATGAACAATCGCTTACGACCTTGCACATTAGAACCCATCAAGTCATCCACTAAGTTATTGGCGACATCTTCATCTGACACCACGATTTGGCTCAAATGACGGCTGCCGGGTTCCAAAATCGTTTCGATAACCTGCTCTTTCGTCAATTCACCCAGCCCCTTGTTGCGGTTGATTTCAGCAATTTGAGCTCGGTGCTTCGACACAAATTCATCTTGTTCCGCATCGCTATACGTGTACACGTCTCGTGCCTTTTGACCGCGTTTTGCTTTCATCGTATTAACAAACAAAGGTGTCTTAATACGGTAAACATGCTTGTTTAAAAGCAGCCCGGGCAAATATTTCATAAACAATGTTTGGAGCAGCACCGAAATATGCGAACCATCGGTATCGGCATCAGTACAGATAATAACTTTATCGTATTGCAGATTTTCTTCGTTATAATTGTTGCCGAAACCGGCACCTAAAACAGCAAAGATTGTTGATATTTCGTTGTTTGATAATGCTTTAGTCAATGTCGTTTTCTGAACGTTCAAGACTTTGCCGCGCAATGGCAGGATGGCTTGAAAGTTGGCGTCTCGATTAGACTTCAAGGTACCGGCGGCCGAATCGCCCTCAACCAGAATCAATTCAGCGCCCTTGCCGTGCCCCACATTACGAGCTGCTGCTAATTTGGTCGATACGGCTAATTTAGCGTCTCTCTTATTCAATTTAACATTAGCATCTTCGTTTTTAGCCTTATCAAACAGACTCTTAATCAAATAACCAATGATGTCTTGAATAGCACCAACATGATGATCCAAATAACGCATAGCATTAGAATAGAAAATTCCATCAACGGCCGGTTTGGCTTCGGGAGATGTCAAGATTTCTTTGGTCTGGGGCATAATAGGGTTGTTATGTTTGAAATCCAAAATAACGTATGTCTTATGCATTAAATCACGTGTCTTCAACAATGTCATAACATTGTCAACGTGATTGACCTTTTTAATCAAATCAATCTGCTTCCTATACTTGGAATCAATATCGGATTGAAATTCTGTATAATAGTGGCGAATCAAACGCAACAATCCAGAGTAGAACCCTTTCAAATGCATGCCGCCCTCAGAGTTATAAGCCCCGTTGGTAAATGCTTCAGCGGCTGATGTCTCGTTCTTCGAAAATGCTACGGCAATATTTGCAGCCATTTCAACTGTATTACCCATGACTTCTGCCGTAGTATCACCATGAACAATAAACGGGTCAAACATCAAAGGCACAGGTTCGTCATCTTCGACGGTCAATTCTTTCATATAATCAAGCAGACCATTTTCTGAATAATAATCAGTGAACTCTTCATCCCCGTCACGTTCATTCATAAAGCGAATACGCATTCCAGCATGGAGATAAGATTGTTGACGGAAATAGTTTTCCAGATTGCCAGCATCAACTTTGGTTGTCCGCATGGCCGTTGGATCAGCATGGAACGTAACTTGAGTCCCTGTTTGCAGCTCACCATGCTGCGGCTTAGATGGCAACTGGCCGTTAACAAGTTTCACAACCGGTTCACCACCATTTTCAAAACGATCATGATAAATACGTCCGTCTGTCCAAATAGTGACATCAAAGAATGACGACATAAAGTTAGTAGCAGATGAACCAGTACCGTTCATACCCGCTGAAAAGACATTACCGTTTTGACCACGCAAACTCGTAAACTTGCCACCTGCACCAATACGCGTGTATGCCAATCGTTCTTCAATCTGACCCGGATGACTATGACTTTCATGCGGTGAAATACCACGGCCATAATCTCGAACGGTCACGGAATTGTCGGAATGCAAGATGACGTCAATTGGCTTGGTTTTGTCGGTATATTTGTCATATTCATCAATGGCATTATCGATAACCTCACGTACAATAGTGGCAAGACCTAATTTGTCATTATCACCAATATACATTCCCGGACGTTCACGAACCTTTTCACGGTCTGTTTGAACCAAAATTGTATCTGACATATGTTTACCTGCTTTCTAATCTTTGTGATCCTTAAGGGCACTCAGGTGCCCTTTTACTATTTATCTAATTTGACAAGCGCAACAAGCTTGTCACTTGTGTCAACATGCAACACTGCGTTCATGAACGGTAACGCATCCAATTGAACAGCCTTTTCGTAGACCTTTTGAGCATACGATACATCACTATCATTATCAAGACGGTCTACTGATTGAGTGAACAATTGTAACCATCGATCTGCTTTGACTGGTTGCAGCATGATAGGTGAAACGTTCGCAGGCGCGTTTTCAGGCCAAATCAAATCGAAAAAAAACACAACTATCTCGCGCGCACGCAATGTGTTTAAAGCCCTTGTTTCCAATTGGCGAACGCGTTCGCCAGAGATATGGAACTGCTTGCCGATGTCATTCAACGTTTTAAATTGCTGGTATCTCAATTCTAAGATCTCACGATCTCGTTGAGGCAATAAGGCAAATAAAACATTGATCAAGCCGTCAAACACTTCCGGAGTCTTCTCATACGTTGCGTCAATAACGTCCCGATTGACACGTCTCTGCATTATCTTAGTTCGATAATCCAAACGATTCATCGTTGGATCATATGAATCCAGCAATCGATGTAACAGGTTTTGAGGATAATTCTTACTGATCATCGGAATCACCTGCTTCATCTTCAATACTTTGAGTCAGTGCACGTAATTCGGCAACAGTGTTGCCGCCCTTTGATGTCATATCGTCAGCGTTGCTGGCTTCATTATCGCCACCGTTTGGCAACGACTTTAACAACTCAACAGCGTCATTGGAGGTTGTCATCTCGTCCGTGTCGTTTTGAGTGACCAAGAGAGCCATGCGCAAATCCATTGAACGAATACGAGAATTGTTTTCAACAATCGTACCATTCAATGCTTTAGCATCTTGACGGACAGCATTGACATTACCAGATAATGTGTTTACTCGTTTAGCCAATTCCATGATGTTGGTCTGCATATTGACGAGACCATCAATCAATTGCCTGATTGTTTCTACGTTTTCTGCCTTATTACTTTCAACAACTTCACTCAAAACATCTTTCCGGTTCTTATCCGCCTGCGCTGATAATTTGTCCGTTGCAGATTGGATGGACGATTTAACGTCTTCGCCACCCGCAGCAACTTTTTCACCAACAGATGCAAGTAGTTCGTCAAGGTTGAACGCTTTAACAGTGTCTTGAATGTCTGCCAATGCCGTTTTGATTTCATCAAATTCTTGCGGCTTAGGCAAGTTCAAAATGCGTTGAAGGGCTTCGGCATTTTTGGCTTGTCCGCCCTTGAGCTCTTCAAGTACCGACTTGACTTCTTGTTGCAAAGTCAACACTTCGTTAGTTCGCTTTGTTTGTTCATCAGCAATTGCTTCTTGACGTTCACGAATCTTTTTCAACAACTTAAGACTCGAAATCGTCGCAGTCAGAACTGCCGATTCCATTCCGGTTTCTTCACTCATGGCGGCCTCCATTATTTAAGCCAACGTGACCAGAAGTGTTTCTTTTCTGGTTGTTCTTTGGCTTCATCTTTCTTGTCATCATTGACTTTTTCTGGTTGTTCTTTTACTTCATCTTTCTTGTCATCACTGACTTCATCCGTATTTTTTGCATTATGAACCCTTTCAAAGTCATCAGTAACAACTTGCGCCTTTGCTTGTGATGCATTTGCAACAGGTGCATCAGAGTTGTTTGCGTCATGAGCTTCCGTCTTCGAAACGTCTTCTGTCGCTTTGACCTTTTTGGCTTCTTTGGCTTCTTTGGCTTCTTTGACAGGTTCTTTGACTGATTCTTTGGCTGATTCTTTGGCTGATTCTTTGGCTGGTTCGCCAATGACTGACTTAACTTGCTTGAACATGGCCAGAATATCATTCTTGGACATATCCAAATCACGTGGTGTCAAATCATCAAGATGATCATCGATAGCATCAATTGTCAAATCAATCTTCTTAACTTGCTTTGATAACACGTTGAGTCGCTTGTCATAATGATCAATTGACTGAGTCAATAAGTCAGCAACCGCCGTCAACAATGTCAAATGTTGATTGACAGATGTTTGATGTGCAGTACGCTGATGCTCAAGCGCGTCAATTTCAGCAGCTAAACGATCCACTGCCTGAGAAAAGCTCTTCAATTGGTCAATGGTATCTAAACCATGCAATTGGTTTGACATCACTGCCAAACGATTCTTAATCGCTTCGATATCATGAATTGCATTTTCGTGGTTCTCAGATACTTTCTTATTGAGAGTGGTTAAACTGTTTGCACGATTGGTGCATTGTTGATCAAGAATATCGCCAAACACACCCAACAAATCGGTTTCATCAGTCTGTTCTTTTGAAACTTCACGCCATGAGGTGTCCAAGGTGTTAAACAGGTCGGATAATTGCTTTTGGTTTTCAAAAATAGCAGTGATCTTATCATCTACAGTCACGCCATTGTTCTTCAGCGTTTCCAAAAGCTGGTCAACGCCGCTGACAGCTAAACCTACAGCGGCAACCTTCTTTCCAAGGAATTTGACGGCTTGTTGCTGACGAAGCATTTTCTTGGCGATCTCACGCGAAAGCGCTTCGTCATTTAGAATCGTTTGTTCGTCTGTCGTCATTGTTATTCACCCTTCTTTTCTTTAGCTTGATCGGCCGAATCCCCTTCTTTTGCGTTGGCGTCAGTCTTCTTTTCAACATCGTCTGAGCCGGCTTCGTCGTCATTGTCCGTGCCATTAATGGTTGACAACTTCAAATCAATACTTCCCAAACGACTAATTGATGTTTCAAAGTCATCATTCAAGATATCAGCCTTTTCAGACAACTTGTCCAACTTTCCAATGGAAGCCTTAAATGAATCATTCAAATCCGTCATTTGCTTAATTGTGGCATTATGGTTAGTTTCCATAGCCTTTTCAACAGACGTCAAGTTGTTGTGCATTTGAGCAAGCTTTTCAAAGATAGTCTTCAACCCGTCATGAGGATCTAATTCTTGAATGTGCTTGTCAGTTTCATTCAACTTTTCAAAAGCATTCTTCAACTTTTCAGCATATTCATTACCATTTGATTTCAAGGCGTCAATAAATGCCTTTTGCTTTTCGGTATCTGAATGCATTGCGGTTTGAACCGCTTTATTGAGGGCTTCCAACTTTGTCTTATTACCTTCAACGCCGCTTAAGATGTCTTTGATAATTGACCTGAAGTCAATAACGTTCTTAAAAACGTCTTCTTGACGCTTGGTTACATTAGACATTGTTTCGGTTTGCGTCTTAATGCCTTCATTCATGTCTTTAGCGACAGCGTTTAATTCAACAACCGATTTGCCAACCTTATTGACTTCTTTGTCTGTTGTTTCGAGCTGCTGGCCTGTTTCAACCAATGTTTCAGCAGAAAGCTTGGCCATTTCGCGGATGTCTTTAATATCTTGTTCTCTAATTGACATAATTAAGTCTCCATTTCTTGTGTAAAAATAAGTTGTTGACCACTATTTTGTACTGCCAAAGCCACCGACACGTTTGCCTGCGGCTTGATCATCATCAGCAATCAAATATGGCATAAATACGGCTTGCACAATACGCTCACCATACGGAATAGTAACAGGCTTGTCCGTAATATTCTTCATTTGTGCCATGATATGACCTTCATTGCCTTCGTTGTTATAATAATCGCTATCAATAATGCCCACGGAATTAATCAAAACGATTCCCTTCTTACGCGGGTTTGATGAACGATCAAACAAACAAAGGACTTCTGATGGCTGCATGTACGCTTTCAAACCGGTTTTGACCAATTTGATTTCACCCGGTGCAATCGTAACTTCTTCGGAACAATGTAAATCGTATCCGGCAGCATTCGCTGTCTCTCGGCGAGGAAGCAATGCTTCATCTGTTTCGGTGCTTAGTAATTCAAAGCCTCGTACTTTTTGTTTTGACATATATTATCACGCTTTCTGTCCTCTATAACAGGACTAAAATATTATTAAACATATGCAAGCCAATTGACCATTTCACATTATCACCACTAACTTCATAGGCAATAAACAACCCACAAGCAGCAAGCGTGTAAAACAGCCAACTAGCATATCCAACAGGAAAATGCATAAATACAAACACAAAACCGACAATTAAACGACCCATCCACGGGCTCGAACCCATGTTTTTAAGCCATTCATGATAAAAGATCTGTCGGTAAATCACTTCTTCAATCATGGGTGCCAACAAACAATAATAGACCATCATGGCTGGTGAGATCTGCTTATAGTAATGATTGAAAATATCAACATGCAACAAATTCGCATGCAAAATTGTCGCAAGAGCGATGACCAGCGCACCAATGAGTAATGCTAGCATTTTGGTTTTGATCGGCCGTGCCTGTTGATCACGACAACTCAGATATATACCATATCCAATCATCAATGCTGCAAGGATCAGACCGCCAAACCAAAGCCACATATTGGTACCACTATACCATGCCTGTATGACCATTAATAACGCTGAAAACCCAACTACTGTTGCAGGTAGTCGGATACGACACAGAATTTGCTTCATCCACTGCCTCCATCCCATCAAAAAAGACTATCTTTGTTGATAGTCTTAGTATATGACACCCCACTAAATTTTGCAAGGGGGTTTATTCACCTATTTTAGCCAGTATACCGATTTTACAAGGCCTACGGCAATTTCGTCGGCCGCTGTGCCACGTCCAAAGCTTTCATGAGCTTGGTTTGCTCTTCTTCTTTAGTATCAATACGACCAATGATTTCTTCATCAATCGTGTCTTTGGCGACAATATGAATAACGGAAACAGGATGTTTTTGGCCGCTGCGATATAATCGCTTGACCGCTTGCCGATACTGTTCGTTACTCCATGTGGTCGTAAGCCAAACCATTGTATGACCGCCGTCTTGCAAATTCAAACCATGACCGGCAGATGCGGGGTGCGCAACCAATACAGGTATTTCACCCTTATTCCAACGACTGACAATGCCACGGAAATCGGGGTCGTGCGGGTTCAGATAAACATAGTCGAAGTATTCTCGCATTCGTTCCAGTTCGCTCTTGAAATAGAAGAAGACCAGCACCGGACTGGTGGCATTATCAATTATTTCTTTTAACGCTTGGAACTTGACATCATGAAAGACTTCATAATGGCCATTCATACTGTCAGGATCCATAAGACCGTCATACAAAGCACCACTTGATAATTGTGCCAGTTTACCGGTTAACACCGCATTGTTGGCAATTTCAACATCTGCATCATCAAGTTGCAAAGAGACGTTCTTTTTCTTTGACTTATCCGGTTCCAGTTCTTGTTCATTTAATTCGTGACGCAAATCAGTATCCATTTCGTTATACAATGATTGTGCCTTAGGCGGCAATTTGACATAACGATTATCGTAAACAATTTCAGGCAAATCAATCAGCCCTTCACTACGCATGGAAATCACGGTCGGACGCATTAAATCATAAATACGTTTTTCAGCACCCCCTTTCAATTTCCAGCTGTAAACAGTACCGTCACGACCAATTCTGTCAGGAATAAAGAAGTTTTGACGATATTGGAAGAATGTGTAACCCAGACGTTGTTTGTTGTTGTTATCAATCGAGATCATCTGACTCCAAATATCCAGCAGATTATTTGGAGATGGCGTTCCGGTTAAGCCGAAGAAATATTCAGCATGAGCCGTTAATCGAGACAATTGTGTGAAACGCTGTGCTGTTGGTGATTTGAATTGCGACAATTCATCAACGATAACCGCTTGGAATGGCGGCATCATACGGCGTTCAGTATAATAAGCCAAGATACTCTTCATTTGCGCAGGGTTGGTTGTAACCAACGTGAGCTTCTTTTGTGGTTTTGAAATGTCATCCAATAATTCTTTACGCTTCTTAGGACTTAATTGAATATTGATTTTGACATCCATATCGTAGCCCCACTTTTCCGCTTCACGTGACCATGTATCCAGTGCAACCGTAATAGGTGCAATGACTAACACGGGACGCGTTGGGTCTAATCGATGGCGCTTAACCAGCGTATCTAACGTGGCTAGTGATGCCAATGTCTTACCTAATCCCATGTCGACAAAGAGTCCGACACGTTTCGTAGACATCGCAAAATCAACCATTTGTTGCTGATATGGTCGCAATGTTGCGCCACTCGGCGTTGTGATCAATTCGGATTGCTTATATTCTTTAATTGGTGCTGTCGATGCGCCCGTCTCATCTTTCTTATTGTTGCTCGTAATAATGTCCCACTGTCGTTTCAGGACATTCTTATCGGCTTTGTTAATCGCATCAATAACTTCTGCTGACGTCATTAAATGATCACCAACCAGCAATCGAACACTTGTAAGTGGCAGGTCTGTCAATTGCGAAGCCAACAATGCATAAATCAAAGGAACCTTCGGACCCGGAGCAACAATCAATAATCGTTGTGTGCGTTTGGCAATTTCTACCAACATTGCCGCATACATGGATAATTTATTACTTAAATCCAACAGCGTTTCACTTGGTGATACATAGATGAAATGGTCATCAAAAGTCTTTACGTCATTAAACAGTAACCGTTGATGGGGGATGCCTAATTCGTAATTTGAAATAACGGCTGTCCCAGCTGCCGATTGCTTAATACCCGGAATTGAATCCGGGTTCAATGGTGGCAAAACCAATACGCCTGTTTTAATGCCGTTGTCTGATAAACTATTAGTCATGCAGGCCCTCCTTGTCCGTTATTCTTCGGCCATAAATTGATATGGCCCTTGATTGGTTCAAATGTTAAACGGTGAATAGGCGTTATCCCTAATCGGGCTAATGCTTCTCGATGTTGTTGCGTACCATAACCCACATTTTTTGCAAAACCATAGCCCGGATATTGGTTATCATAATCGGACATTAACCGGTCACGAACATACTTGGCTATGATTGATGCGGCGCCAATTGTTAATGAATGAGCATCACCCTTAACTACGGTTCGCTCTTCATATGGTGTGCCTAACAATTGACGTCGGTCACCATCAATTAAAATCATGTCTGGTTTAACATGCAACTGATTAATTGAGTCTCGCATGGCTTCACGGTCAGCTTCTAAGATGCCTACCTTGTCAATTTCTGCAGGTGATTTAACACCCATTTGAATTTCAAGTGCAACATCAAAAATACGATGTGCCAACAGTTCATGGTCACATTTACGTGTTTTCTTACTGTCCATAACGCCTTCGATATCCACACCCGCAGGTAAAATAACAGCAGCTGTCACAATGGGACCCGCTAAACACCCACGACCTACTTCATCACATCCAACTAAAACAGGATGTGTTTGACGAATTTGATCGTCATATTGCAATGTTTCTTGTGTCATGCCGTCACCTCCAAATCATTAAGAAAGTGCTCTATCCAAAGATTTAATAACACGTTCTGTATTAAACGGCTTGACAATAAAGTCTACGGCGCCAGACTTGATTGCATCCATAACCATGCCTTGTTGCCCCATGGCACTGCACATGACAACTTTAGCATTGGGATCAGCCTTCATGATCATCTTAAGTCCATCAAGGCCGTCAACGTCCGGCATAGTAATATCCATCGTTACTAAATCTGGTTTTTCTACTTGATATTTGTCAAGTGCTTCTTGACCATTTTGGGCTTCACCAGCTACTTCATAGCCGTTCTTTTCCAAAATATCCTTTAACTTCATTCGCATGAAGACCGCATCGTCAACAATTAAAATTCTTTTAGCCATTGTTATCGTCACCTTTCAACTTATTCTGATGGAGCATAATGAGCTGCTCAAAGAGCATAGCAACAGTCATAGGGCCAACCCCACCCGGAACAGGCGTGATATAACCAGTATGGCCTTTGAAGCTGTCAAAATCGACATCACCAACCAGTTTTCCATCTTTGCGATTCATACCGACATCAATAATAACAGTGTCGGGCTTAACCATATCCGCCGTTAAGAAATCAGCTTTTCCCACAGCAACAATGATAATGTCAGCTTTACGCGTGATATCGGCTAAATGCTGTGTATGACTATGTGCCAGCGTAACGGTCGCATTATTGTTGGTTAATAATGCCGCCATCGGCTTGCCAACAATAGTACTTCGTCCAATCACAACTACGTTTTTGCCGTCAATCGGAATATTGTTTTCTTTTAAAAGATACATAACACCTTTAGGCGTGCATGGAACCGGATATTTCATGCCGGCGTTGTTAGCGGTATTTCCAATGAACAAGTTGCCCAAATTCGTTGGATGAAATCCATCCACATCTTTTGCGGGGTCAATTGCTTCAATGACTTGAGATACATCAGAAAATGTAAATTGCTCAGGCAACGGCATTTGAACCAAAATACCATCAATCTTATCATTGTTGTTTAACATGTGAATCAATGATAATAATGTTGCAAGATCCGTATCTTGATTCAACATATAATTATATGTTGTAATGCCAATTTCTTTAGCCACTCGATTTTTGTTACGAACATATACCTTGCTGGCTGGATCATCGCCAACAATAACAATTGCCAATGCTGGTCGTGATTCGCCTGTATTTTTCAATTGGTTCTTTAATTTTGTGCGCAAATTCTTTGCACATAATTTACCATCTAATAGTTCCATTATGTTTCCTTTCTTAATTTTATTTACGACCATCAACACTGGTCACCATCTGGCACAGATCTTTTATATCGTAATCGATCTTTTCAAATTCATGCAATCCGATAGACTTTGTCGTGCCATAAACGGTCATTCTGACAATCTTTCGCATTGGCACTACTATTTCCACCGGCAAGCCATACCGGCTCTGAAACAGCCGTATGCGGTCTTTAGCACCTTCTGACATATAAACGCTGGGCGTGTACTCTTTACCCTTCTTATTCGGCTGTATGCTGTTCTTGACATCAAAAACATGAATTACATCACCCTTGCTATTTTTTATCACTACGTCAGGCGTATACACCATCTTACGGCCTTTCAGACCGCCAAGCATGTAGCTGTCTAAGATGTCATAATGTGGATGTAAGAACACTTTAAAATTATCGCTTTCCAGTGGTTCAATAAACCTCTTATAAAAGTCGAGCTCTTTTCTTGAATCAAACTTTTCACCTTTGTACACAAGCTTCTCGGAATTATACACTTATCGATCATCCCTTCTTTGTTGACCAATTCTCATTTTAGCATATATAATGGTATCACTCAACAGGGTTAGAGACGCTGATTTAGGCAACGTACCAAATTTTCAACATCAACAAGACAAAGTTGATTCAAATCCGAGATCATCCATATTCAAAACTTGGTCAACGGCGTCTTCTTTCAGATCGTTCAAACGATCATCAACCAACGCAAAGGCATTAGCGGTCATTTGCTGCATGTTTTTAGTTTCAGCATCGCGTGCCATATCTGCCTGACGTAACATATCATCGGTATTTAACAGATCATATGGCAACGACTCCAAATCGTCAGGCGTATACGAAGTTAGTACCAATCGTGGATCGTCAATGTCCACCAACAAACGTTTTGCACTTTCCTTTGTAAACAATGCCGCACGTTGTTTGTCATCTCCGACATACGCAGTGACGCCGTTTTCAATTCCGAAGAATCCGTTACGCGGGTCATAAACTGTAAAAGTATCCATAGTTTCACCTGCTTTCTGTTATATGTCAAAAAAATTTTTCCCATAAAAAAAGTCCCAACCGTGGTCCGCAGTGCGTTTCCGCCTTATGCGTGGTGGGCTTCTTTTCAATTATATTATAATCTCAGTCTACTATCATGTCAATAATCTGTCGTGCTGCCAACTCGGAATCTTGGTTATCTACAGGTGTCAAAACACCTTGTTTGACCATGTCTTGATAACCGTCATAAACACGTTTTGCAAATTGTGTTTCAGTGTCGAATGGATCCCGGCTGTCACTGGTTTGTTCCCGTTGCTCACGTCTTTGTCGTGCAGTTTCCAAATCAACGTCAATCAAAAATCGATTGTCTGGCGTATATCCATTAATCGCAACGGCATTCAAATTCTGAACAATATCCAGTGGCAAACCACCACCGTAGCTTTGATAAGCAACCGTCGAATCAATATAACGATCTATCAAAACAAAATCATGATTTGATAATGCCGGCTCTAATTCCATTTCAACCAAACTTGCTCGACTAGCTTCATATAGCAGCAAATCTGTCAATACGCTACGCTTCTTATTCGATTTCAACAATGCTCGAATCGCTTTCCCAATCTCGGTCGTACCCGGTTCTTGCAGTACAATGACTCGCTGACCACGGTTTTTCAACAAGTGAGCTACTTTTTGAATCACCGTTGTCTTACCAGAACCATCAATACCTTCAAAACTGATTAGTTTTCCTGTCATCGCTCACACCTCAGAAAAAACCAGCAGCCAAATGGCTACTGGAAATAATTATTCGCTTGTTCCATTTACGCGCTTACGATATGCCAAACCCGGTTTAAACTTGGGAACCGTCATGGCTGGAATCGTTATTTTTTCACGCGTCACCGGATTGATGCCCTCATGTTCTGGACGCTGCAGAACGTTGAAACTCCCAAATCCAATCAATTGAACTTTTTCACCGCGTTCGTTGGCACTGATAATACATTCCAGTGCGGCATCAAATGCTGCTTTAGCTTCGAGCTTTGTCAAACCTGTCTCTTGTGACATAAATGCAACAATATCATTTTTTGTTTGTGTCATATCAAAAACCCTTTCTAACTTGATTTTGGATGATTAGTATTCACTGTCTTTGAGTGTGAAATCAACTTCCGTTCCATCAGGATATGCTTCCAATTGTGTTCCAAAGTCGTCTTCATCCGTTGATTGCTTCTTCGGCTTGATATCGATTGTCGGTTCATAACCGGCATCTTCTAACGCTTCATATACGTCTTTGAGTTCATCTATGTTATCAGAACTTGCTTTTGGCGTCACCTTATAAACAGCGTTATCAGGATCCATCCATGTGTCAACATTATCGATATTAACAGGCGAATCTTCATTTACTTTGAGCGTTACGCCCAAGTTTAAATCGAAACCGTGTTGTTCAATCATATGTGCAATATTAATGACATCGTCATAAGAGCCGGAATTTTTAATCTTCAAGCTTGCCTTATAATCAATACCGGTTGCTGTCAATTGATGAGCAATATCAAACGGCGATACGTCTGTTTCTTCCCCGGCGCCTGCTTCAGCAGGAGCTTTAATACGTACACTGACATCAAAACCTTGACGTTGATAGCCATTGTAGATACGAACCACGTCATTCAGTTCCAAATTTGAAACCAATTCTTGTTTGCTGGTTGTTGTATACTTTTGTGAGTTGTTATCAACACGTTCTTCTTTGGGGTATGTTGTTTTTACGCTATATGCCATTGTCAACCACACTTTCTTGCTTTGTTACAACAAGTATAACATTTACACAGCCGCTAAACAAGGTGGTATGTGCTTAGTGACGCTTAAGCGGGATGATCAAACCAACCAACAATCCAGATGCCAGACCAGCAATATGCCCAACGATTGAAATCCCCGTGTCATGAATGTGGAAATGATATTCAAGACAATCAGGCTGTAAACATAGTTGCCCAACTGGGCATATCGATTGGCAGCTTCTGTATTGATGGTCGCCTTACGAAAGGCCGGCTTTGAACGTAGATACAAAACATATCCCGCGCCCATGATACCAAAGATCGCTCCGGAGGCACCAGCTGTCAATGCCGCTGGTTGAAAATAAAATGCCGATACCATTGAAACGCTGCCTGTAAACAAATATACAGGAACAATAATTCCGGGATAATTTGACTCTTCAAACATACGTCCCATCAAGAACAGCACCATCATGTTACTGCCCAAATGTGCCCACGAAAAATGCAAGAATGACGCCCAAATGGAACGGACAATCAATAATACGGTGCCGCTCATTGGACTATACATAAAATGTGGCAATTTGTTTAATGTCGCTCGCGACATATCCGCAAATGGCGGCAACTGTACCAATGCTTGTACTTGCGGCATATGTTCATTCATACCGCCCCATGCCAATAACACATTGGTATTCCACGAATACTTAGCTAATAGTATTCCAAGCCATACGTTAATACCAACTAAAACATATGTCCAAAATGCTGGTGCTTTAATTCTTCGCATTATAGCACATCCTTTCTTAATTTTATTTACCACCGTCAACACTAGTATTTCCATATCCTAACGTGAGGGTAATGACATTTACCCGATTTGGGATTCGACTTACGCTTGTACACCCTGATCAGTTCTTCAGTAGTCTGGACACGTTCTGAAGAATGCAAAGTATGCGCAGAGCGTGAATCATCGTAAATTCAACGGCATTCATCATTTCCGTGTAACTGTGCCGTCCTTCCGCAATCTCACGCAGTACACTGATTCCTTCAGACATCATTTCCGATTCCGTTTCAAGTGTTTCCACGTTCCGAACACCATCGTGAAATTCCATCTCAAAATCATCTTCAATTTCATCGGTGCTGGCCATCATAATGTCAACCAGTTCTGTATATATGTCGTTCAGACTTCCAAAAACCACATTGCAGGCATCGGCCTCCGCAGGAAAGTTTTTCCTTTCGAGTCCGTTCAGCATACGAACAATCTCGGAGTCAAGCTCAAGATATCGTCTCACAAGATTGCCTGCCGCAACTTCGTCCTGATTTTTGCGGGGCTTCTTCAAAAATTTCTTCATTTTCTTTATGTTCCTTCTGTGAAAGTGACTGCCTGCACGCTCGTATGAAGTCTGCAGATTCTGCCACGTCTTAGCTGAAACACCAGTAATTTTATCAAGATCTTCCGCCATCTCACGTGTCATGACATCCCCTCTCACAAAATCGTGAATTCTGCTCTTGCACCAGTCTGTGTTCTTTCTCAGAAACTCTGTACCACTCATATTCATGGTCTTTGCATAGTCTTCCACGTACGAATACGGTGAAAACGAAAGTGTTCTTTTGCGTTTTGTAATGCGTTTCTTTTTCTTGTTTGTCATAATTTATCACCTTCTTCAATTATTCGTTTCAGTTTTTGCAATGCCAGTTTGTACCCATATCCCAACAACGGTTGCTGCGCCGTTGTAAATGTTCCTTTTGGAACGATTCTGAATTCAAGTCCCTGTGTCCCCTTGTACGTGACTCTCAGTTTGAACAGGAATTTTCCATTCAACCGCACATTGTATGTTTCAGCCATCGGTTTTCCGTCCACACAATTGTGTTGCGCAGTCCAATTTTTTTCAAATGACACAAGGCCTTTACTCGTCAACATCTTTTTGAGTTTCAAAATCGTCCCCTCTTTTCTTCGATAATCGCAAGCTTTTCTAAATAGATTTCTTCAAGCCTGTTCCAAAACTTTGCCGATATGCCCAACGTTTTTTCAAGTTTGTTTGCGATTTCCGTTGTCAGTAACGCTTTCCCTTCCAAAAGCATCGCAAGTTCTTTGTCGGAGATGTACATTTTCTTTGCAAGTTCTTTTTGACTCATGTGCTGTTGTTTCAGCTGTTCTTCAATTGTTTTGCCGGGCGGCGTTGCGATAATTTCGTCATTCTTTGTGATTGTTTTTACCTTCTTCCATGTGTTTTCGACGTTAACGAAAAAATCGTCAATCCCAATACGGAGTGTTTATCAATGAACAGGTCGTAATACCCGTGACTTTAGTCATGGGATATAAGACCATTGTGAACACCGTAAGGTGTTCTTTTGCTTTATTCATTGAATAATCGTTTCAATTAAGTTGTTGCTGTGATGTAACAATCGTAACTTCTTTGGCGCTGACGATTTTCGTTTGTTATTCCATTTAAACAATACTGATTTACCGTTGTTCATTGTGCCCAGACATTCTTCAACAGTGTTCCCTTGCCATGCGATTTTATCATGGGGCTGGAATTGATAATGCTGACGACGGATTGAACGGCGGCCTTTAGATTTCTTACAACCGCGTTC
>Ga0256871_1000106_pt1 | contig 27011 bp, 27 predicted proteins | sample RumenRJG_07RNA_FD_185439 | JGI IMG/M metagenome (GOLD analysis project Ga0256871, IMG submission 185439) | Metatranscriptome of bovine rumen microbial communities from Lethbridge, Alberta, Canada - Rumen RJG_07 (Metagenome Metatranscriptome) | ecosystem: Host-associated > Mammals > Digestive...
AGTGCTCTTAACCTACAGAGTACTAGTTTTTGAGCAATATTTATTTGTCAAGGAACAAGCTGGGTGGCAACAACAATTTCATACTTTTGACACCCAAATCATAAAAATCTGATATGATTATTATATCGCAAGGAGTGCTCTTAACCTACAGAGTACTAGTTTTTGAGCAATATTTATTTGTCAAGGAACAAGCTGGGTGGCAACAACAATTTCATACTTTTGACACCCAAATCATTTTTATTCAATTCTCTATTACAATAGATTCTCTTCGTTTGTACTAATTGTGATTTTTTATCGGACAAACCTTTTCACACTGATAGCACTTGATGCATTTTTCCAGATTCACTGACGGATATACAAAACCTTCCAGATCCTCAAACATTCCTATTGCCCCAACAGGGCACACAGAATAACATGCATAGCATCCGCAGCATTCTTCTTTTCTATCATATAGATGTGGTCTGCGCTTCTCAATATCCTTCTGAATATCCCAGTTCTTATACCTGGTTCCTGCAAAGTCTGGATACTCAGTAGTATTTACTTTGCTCCCATCATTTGAATAGTATTCTTCACTCATTTCAATTCTTCTCTATGTTTGACTCTCCATGCCGTATGGAATGCTGAATTGAATAATGGATTCATAAACTTGCTGTACTTATCTTTATCCTTGTCCGCAGGATTAGTGGATTCCAGCATCTTCAGATTCCTAGCACCAATGACGTTCTTCAACATGAAATCCATCTCTCCTTCCCAGCGATAATCTATAGCTTGCATGTCAGGATTAGAAAGATAGAAATCCACACTTCTCTGAACGCCCGTTTTCAAATCATACTGGAACTTATATCCGCCAATTGCCTTGAGGACCTTGGAATTGTCAAACCGCCAGGTTGTCCCCTTATCGCCCTTCAGCATATTATAAAATTCAGGCATGTATTTCTTCACATCACCAAGCGAAACTTCTGCAAGATGCTCTTTCTTTCCAAGTATCTGGCAAAGTAATGAATATACCTCACCCCATGTCTGCTGGCTGTCACTTGTGATGTGGAATGCTTCATGATAAGCTGCTGGGTTGAGGAGTAGCTTATATAGGATATTTGCAAAATCCTTTGTGTTAGTAAGCGTGCAAACACACCCATTATCAAGCACAGCTACAGGCTTATCACTGAGAATTCTAGCAAGCAGAGTATAGTGATAGCCATCGGGAATCATTTGGAACGGAATCCTTGACTCCCCAAAGGTCACATAGGGACGAATAATAGTATAATTAATATTTTGCTTCCGAATAAACCTCTCACATAAAGCCTTGTTGTACGAATAACTCCAGTTTCTGTTGCCGACCTCGTTCTTATCTTCAGAGATAATATCTGTATCTTTCTTTATATATGCAGTGGATGACGAAATTACAACATATTGTGTAAACATTCCTTTCAGAACATTTAATGTTTTCTCAAGTTGTGCTGGCTCGAAAGACAGGAAATCCACAACCACATCGTATTTCTGTGTTGCAAGTAAAGCCCTTAGATTTTCTTCACTATCATTCCGAAGATCACCGATGATTAGCTTTGCCCTGTTATCAAAGAATTTCTTGTGCTGACCGCGATTTAACAGGTACACTTCATTTCCTTCATCAAGAGTCTTTATTGTAAAATCAGTAGACAGGATTCCCGTCCCACCAAGTATTAAAATCTTCATTCCCGATACCTCTTTTCTCATCGCTGAGTAGAGTATCGGTCTAAGAAGATTACAGATCTGCGTAGTCTACAGTATCCGGATTGAACCTTATCCTAAACCCTTTATTCAGCGATTGAATCCGTGACATTTCCTCATCACTCAATGTGAAATCAAAAATATCGCAATTCTGTTCAATTCGCTGCATAGATGAAGCCTTTGGTATCGCTATTACATCTCTCTGAAAATCCCATCGTAAAATAACTTGATGGACATTCTTTCCTTTGGTCTTTGCGATTCCTTTAAGAATAGGGTTATATATCAAATCAGGAAGGTTTCTGGCAAAAGGAGAGTATGCTTCTATCTGTATCCCATGTTCTTTGCCAAATGCCAACAAGTCATCCTGCGCAAGATATGGATGACATTCAACTTGGTCTACAAATGGAACTATCTCACATGTTTCCATTATCGTCTGTAAATGGTGTACTTCGCAGTTACAAACTCCAATGGCGTCAACTAAACCTTCTTTATATAGTTTCTCAAATTCTTTCCAACAATCAATATATGTATCTGGAAATGGGAAATGTAAGAGATATAATCCTAGCTTCTTAACACCAAGCTTCTTGCAGCTCCTGTTAAATGCTTCTCTTACATACCCCCCCGAATCTCTGTTCGGATACACTCATTTTTGTGCTTATCAATGGGCTTTTATTTCCAAACTTTCGTGCAATACCTATCATCCGCTCATTCTTATAGTCATGGGCCGTATCAATAAGATTTACCCCAGCTTTATATACATTGGGCACAGTCCGAAAAATCTGATAATCTCTCATTGGATACGTGCCTAGTCCAATTGCCGAAAGTTTAATCCCATTCCGTAAGGTAAAATATTCCATGAGCTGGTCTCTCCTTATTTTTCTTTTCCCTGTAATACATGCAACCGATATCTCGCCCAGTCCTTTAAATCCGGAGCATAGTACCTCTTCAATGCCTTATACCCGCCATTCCTCGCTGCCTCCGAGAAGAAATTACTTCTCTTTTTATCAGCCGTTACAGATCTGAAGGTAGTCCAATTTCCTTCCATCAAAGCTTGTGCATCATATTTTTTGCATGTTACCTGACCTTTCAATTCTTCGAAGACCTTGACTGCCCGTTCATTCTGTAAAAGCAAAGCCGATAGACCTTTATTGTCATTCATCTCCTGATCCTGCTCGCCAATTCCCCAGCAATCTGAAATGGTGAAATCACTACCTCTTTCGAGTCCTTTAAAATGGCATTCATAGCAGGATGGCCGGATATTGCCATATTCAAGATAAGAAGCCATGAACATAGTCATATAGCCTCTTCTTTGCCTTATTGTTCCATCTTCAAATTCTATCTGGAAGTACCATTTCTTCCAACCCTTTACTTTCTTCTTAAAGGTTATATTCTTGATCTTCCCATGCTCTTTCGTCTGTTGCTCAATATAAGACCTCCAGATACCATCTGAAGCCACACCGTGACAGATAAAATCCATGCAGAAAAGGTTGTCGTAATCTTTCTTCAGGAAGTTACGCAAAGCAACTACTTGACACGGAGTACCGGTGAACAATACATACTTTCCACTATCGAGATCCTGCTTGACGTTCTTATAGGCATCTATGACCTTGCTTTGTGGATATTTCGACCCCCTAAGCCTTTTAAGGTCCTCTTTCCTATCTACAGAGATGTGGTGGACATTACAATTTTCGTCGAATGCTGCTCCATATATTTTTGCATCGTACTTGTCCATAAAGTATTCTGCAAGAGCGGTAAATATGCCTCCTGATGTGCTGTTCATCCTTATTTCGAGGTCATTGTTATATACAGCATAGGCGATAGGATACTTACTGCTCATCACGAAATCTCCCAAGATGGCCTTCTGTAGCATTATCCTTGTGGTGAATCGTAGCCGGATTGCCGATGACAACTGAATGGCTAGGGACGTCAAAATTTACGAAAGTATTAGGTGCGATTAAGACATCATCCCCTATTGTTACATTACCGACAATCGTACTATTTGTGCGGATGCACACCTTGCTACCAAAAGTCGGGACACCCTTTCTCTTTCCTCTGATATCGCGCCCTATCGTTACATTGTGAGTAAGCATTATCTGATCGCCAAATTTTGCATTACCGTTTACTACGATTTTACCCCAATGGCCGATGATCAAGCCTTTTCCAATGGTCGTATTTCCAAGAAAGTCAATACCGGTCTTCTTTGAAAATCTCTCCAACTTTCTCTGATATAGATATCCCCAAAAGTTACCCTTGTTTGCCTGGTGCTTACGATACAAGACAACTGCCTCATTCTCGAATTGATATGCTCTTTTGCTTCCTCTTGAAAGTTTCCAGCCATCACCCCTGAATGAGGCATTGAACTCTTCGTCGTATCGAATCATCTCATTGTACTTTTCCCTATTGAATTTGAAAAAGCCAGGAGAAAATATTTTTTTACAGACCTTCTTATAATCCATATGAACTACCTTTATTAATAACCTGCCTTATTTTCTTTTCAGAATTCTAAAAATCACGCTCCTGTGTATAAAGCAGTACGCCAAGCATAACAGGGCTCTGATAGAATATGAGATTGGATTGTTAAAATAATAGAGAATGAACTGAGCTCCCAAAAATACAATTGTTTCTAATACATTGGCTACCGGGAAGGTTAATCTTGTAAATTTCTTCACATCGAACCATCGATATGCTAGAACCACAACATAGCCGATGAATGTAGTCGATGCTGCCGCTATAATTCCGAATTTAGGAATAAAGATATAATTTAGAACTATGTTCGTGATAGCACCTGCAGCTGATGAAGTTAGCGCCCCTGTAGTTTTCTTAAATACCGAATACAGGATACCCAGATTCCCTCCAAGCGCATGAATCATAACCCCGACAACCAGTATTGCTGACACTGCCCACGCGCTTGCATAGCTCTTTTCAAACAGATAGATGACAACCGGACGTAGAATAATCAATAGCCCAAGCACACCCATCGTAAGAACAATCAGGTAGTTCTTGAATACGTTGGAATAAAATTTGTCCTTTTCCTTATCGTCTACTGCATTAATAGCTGATGTCTGCCATGCCTGGTAGAAAATGTTCTCGAACACGCTGAGGAGCGCCGGAAGCTTATTTGCAACGGCATATATTCCATTCGCTGCTGTACCGATAAAGATAGCGATCATGTACCTGTCGCTTGCATTCATTACCCACCACATAGATGTAGTCGGAAGCAACGGCAGACCATATCTTATAGCCTCTTTATAAAATTCTTTATCAATACATTTAAATGAGAAACTGTTCCATGCTCGGATCCTGACAAAGACATATAAGCAAGCTATAAGCTTTGCGATAATGTATGTCACCATCCAGCCATAAAGGCCGAGGTGCATAAGAACCAAGAATATGGCGTTAAAGCCAAGCGTGAACAGCGAATTCACGACTCCAGAGAAGGCGAACACCTTCATCCGTCCCTTGCCTCTTGCAAACTGGCTCAAGACAAAATAGTTAGCATCTATTGCAGCGGCGAAAATCGAGAAGTTTGCTAGATCAGGCACATGGAAGAATATCTTTAGCAGTAAAACGATAATCACTGCCAGAACAGAAAAGGAAAAGCTTAGGGAAAATGATGAACTGAATACTACCTTCTCGTCATAATCATTATCACTGGCGAATCTGAATGTAGCCTCATAGATATCCAGGCATAACAGCGGCATTAAAAGAGCTGCCGTTGTTGTGATGAGATCCATCGTGCCATATTCAGATGTGGTCAGATAATAGGAATACAGCGGCGCCAAGATAAAGCTGATTGCTTTGCTGCCTAAATTTGCTATGGCAATTATTATTGTATTTATCTTCAGTTCACGAATTTGAGGTTCGGACATATATCTCCAGCTCTGTTGGCAAAAATAGCCAAAACATTATTGGCTAACTAAATTTTGCATTTTTCTTAACTATTAGGGGTCTATGTTTTGTTCGCCTGACACCAGAACATTCCAAAACGTCAACATTCATTGATATTAGCTTAAATAAAACCAGTTCAAACATAACAACCCATAAGTACTGTATTCTATAGGTAACACCACAAATAATGATAGAGAATAGAAAAGTATAATAATAACTATTCCACTTCCATGATCTTATAGATCTTTTTATTAACCAATAATAAAAAACAATAGTTCCGACAACACCTACTCCATATAACAAATCAATTGGATCCGACTCTATAGCCCAGTTTTTACTTAGGTTAAGTACAATGTGCATATTAGTAACTACATCCCCGGATGAATTTATGCCATTTCCAAAAATAACATTATAGAAGCTCATATTTCTAAATGCCTTTGGAATAGTTAAATAGTATAAGATATGTGTCTGAGTACTATTATCTGTCCTAGATCCTGATGCAAATATTCTACTCCAGGTTCTTGCCATCACCTCAATAAGCGAAGCGCCCCAACCAGTAATAATCAAGACTAAAATGCCTGTTATTATTACGAATAAATATTTGTAGAATTTGCTTTTTCTCTTTACTATAAAGCTATTATTTTTTAGTGCAATTCCACCCTTGTATACTAATGGCAATATCAGGCAAAGCACCATGGCGATGCCAGCAGTACTATTTCGTGAAAGAATTACCATCGCTAAGCTTAAGATTATTCCAACATTTTTATTTTCTAGAAAGCAAAGTAATATAATGATAACAGGTATTAAAACACTAGGATGGGCATTAATTCCATATTCAATTATGTGACCTTCATTAATAATCACTCTGTCAAGAGTAGGATCTTTTATGCCAAGAAGATCTCCAAATATCATTTTATTTAATGAATATGATGTTAAGGATCTAAAAATGTATTGAATAATACAGTATATGCCCTGTATCACACATGAAATTTTGATGCCTTCAAAAAAGCTAAATAACAGTCTTGCATCTTTTGTTGATATCAATGTTACACTTATATATATAAGCATAAAATTAATAACATTTCCTAACACAAAAGACGAATCTATGTAAGGTACAATCCAGGACCCAACCAATGATAACAATATACAAATAATAAAAAAAGAAAAGGGAGTATCTCTCAGTTTTCCTACTCCCCCCCGATAAACCATTCCTACTATGCATAAACCAAGCAGCATCCATTTGAATAACGCTATTCCAGCAATCTCAATACCACTTGACACCCATGTAAGCGTAATTAGTATTCCAACTAATTTAGAATAGTTTCTAGCAAATCTCTTCATATTTATGCAATATCCAAAATTAATCTACGGTTTATATAACAGTTGTTTTAAATATACAGAGCTTTCTGCTCTTTGATCCTCAAGTATAGAAACTATACATGAATAATCAATATTCTGATCCGTCACCAGTACTTCTTCTGGTTTCGTAATTATTCTACTTTCCATCCTTAACTTTTTCAGTATCTCAGTCTTTCTAAACTCTGCACCGTCCTTGGGACAGATAGAGAATACACTCCTATTAAAATTTATCGCAAGAATAGTCCCATGATATGAATCAGTTACAACGCAACAAGAATTGTATAGTGCGTTCATAAATTCAACAGGTCCAATATTGATTCCTCGAACAAAATTCTTCGGCAGACGATACTTATCAAAATATGGTGTTATCACTAATACCTTTTGATGATAATGTTCGGATAATTTAATCAGTATAGGTAAATATTCATCAAATTGTGCCTTATCTTTTAATGAATAATAAATGACGTACTTTTCTTCTGTTTTGTACAAGCCGAGTTTTTCAATCCATTCTTTGGCTTGTAAGAGAAATGTTGGATCTAGTACATTAACAGATGAGATTCCTAAATCATTAAGCTTATGACAGCTTGATTCCTCTCTCATTGAAATTGCATCGAATTTTTTCAATTCAGGAAGTATAACCTCTAATTCATCTCTGTTCATTCTTCCTATCGATGATGCATATGATACCTTTTTCCCTTGAAATCCTTTTAAGAGAAATGGTGTCATGTATTTCCAGTCACTAATTTCCAATTCACAAGAATGCTTATTCCAAATTTGATCACTCCCACTAACCATGACATCAAAAGTATTTTCTTGCTGAATTGCTTTAGTTGGATCAGTTACACGTTCAGTAAGATCAAAATAATCATGTGCAAAACGATCAAATTTGTTAATACGCTCTAGCCGTAATTTCTGGAAAGGCAGTCTTGTTATATCATTAAGAAGAGCTCTTTCTCCATACTTTGTCCTATACAATCTATAGAATTCATAATGTGCGGGTACAATATAATTAATAATCTTAGGAGCGCAGCCAAGTTTCTTTATAAACTCCTGGGTAGCATAAGCCTGTAACGCTGATCCAAAATTATGTGCAGCATGATATGTAATAATCCCTATTTTCGTTTGTTCATGATCGTTCATAAAATTATGCTTCCACTCGTCTTCTTTCCCTTTTGCAAAGATACCCATATAGAATGAATTTACTAGTACGTAATAACTTGATTTTTTTATGTTCCATTGAAAGGTGATATTCTTCAGGATATCTTTCTTTTAAAGACTTGTCATACCGTATTAATTCATTAAGCTTGTTGTTATGCTCATCAATCAGTAAAAATGCCCCATATACATTTTTTATTACTGTATAGACCTTTCTATCTACCAATACTTCCTGTTCTGCACTCAAAGTACCTTTGTAATTCTCATATAATTCACAAATTTTATCTGCTACCGTAATGGTATCTTTATAGTGCTTTAACACTCCTTCACGACTGACACTCTGTCCCACAACACCTACCATGTACTCATAAATTGGTTTTTCAAAAATTGCATATGTTCTAGACGCCAGTAAACAATAGAGGACAAATTCATTATCTGTATAAAAGCAATGTGTTGAAATGGCTGTATTCAACGCTCTTAACGCATCAGTACGCACTGCGATTTCATGCATTACAATGTCATGCTGGATATCTGCTACGCCATTAATATTCTTGTGATTTGAAACAAGCTCCTCGTTGTTTCCGCTGACCAAATAATAAGGTGACAGAACAAGATCGGCTGTACAGCTCTCTAAAAAATCGAGATACTCCGGTAAGTTTTCAGTAAAGAAATCATCTCCATCTAGCAATTTGTAATATCGAGTATTGGCGATTTTTAGTGAGGCATTAATGGTTGCACCATACCCTCCGTTTTCTTGATGCACGACTGAGATAATCTCTGGATATTCGTTTTTGTATGAGTCCGCAATTTCTGCTGTCCGATCAGAGGATCCATCGTCTACGATAATAACTTTAATTCTATTTCGAACATCTTGTTTTACTATCGAATCTAGTGTACCTGATAATGTTTTTTCCACATTGTATGCCGCAATAGAAACTGTCAAAATTTCATCCATGAGCTTTATCCTTATAGAACACGTAATTTTGCTTTAATGAAAAACTGCAATTTTTCCGACTTTGTAGCTTCACTATCATTTGAATACTGAATCAGTTTTCTCATGTTACTTGATTTTTGGTATTCTGAATATAGTAATAAGAAATCCAGAGTGTCTTTTGTCATTCTCTCTTTATATCCAGCAATCATTTGCTTTGCTAAAGTAGAAAATTTATGATCTGAATTTCTTGCATTATTTATTTTGTCAAGAATAGTATGACCTTTAATACCAACTGTGTTATGGGAATGCTGCCTATATTTTATTAATTCTTCATTTACCGGAACTATCTCTCCATTTATTGCTAAACACACCCTGTGAATCCATCCATCATGCATTGTTAAGAAAGGCGGATAGAAGCTATTAATAGCATTCAGTAGTAGTTTATTAAATACCATAGTGCATCCAGCAATTTCATCTCCATAGAGACAGGAATTAATTAATGACTTAGAATATATATCCCTTCTAAAATAATGACCTATTGTGTTCAGGGACTGATCCACAACATTCATGCCGTGATAAATCAGAATAGGCTTATTAACACTTGGAGCAGCTTTTATGCAGTGTTCAATCTTTTCCGGTTCCCAAACATCATCCTGATCACAAAGTGCATAAAAATCAGCTTCTGGTGCGTTTTTTATAAGATCAATAAACGAATAAGCTGGGCCAAGATTTTTACCGCTGTAATAGGCAAGTTTTCCTTGATTTTTATAATCCTCTAATATAGATAATGTTGAGTCAGTCGACCCATCGTCTCTCACATAAATCTCTATTGATGGAAATGATTGATTCAACAAGCTATCTATTTGTTCCTGTAAATATCTCTCCCCATTATATGTAGATAGCAATATAACTACTTTTTGCATATCTTCACCTATCAGTTATATGAGCTATTGATCTTTCGTAATACTCTAATAGATCATGTGCCTGATGACTTGAATCAAAGCCTGCTCCAATAATCTCTGCAGAACGGTCAGACCGAATAATCATATTCTTTTTAGTTTCGGAAATAACAATTTGAGCCCACTTCTCCGGTGATTCATTCAAGCCTATGAAGTGACCCAAATCATCACAAGGGCTAGATTCCCTGGAAATCTCTGTTGAGAAAAATATAGGAAGTCCACAGCACTCTGATTCGATGCCTACTACAGGGACTCCCTCGTAAAGGCTTGGAAGAAGGAAGCAGTCAAATGCGTTATAAAACTTTCTTATATCCTCCGTCCTACCAAGGTAAATAACCTGATCCTCTATGCCGAAATCCTTTATCTTTTGAAGCATCGGCTTTTCCAACTCTCCGTAGCCAATGACGATAAGTTTTGCCTTAGGCTCCTTTTTCACTACCTCGTTAAATATATCAATAACAAACAGGGTATTTTTCTGTGCAGTGAGTCTCCCTATGTGTCCAATAACAATATTGTTTTCTATTCCGTATTCTTTCCTAGTCTTTTCTCTTAGTTGAGGATCAAACGCGTTCTTATCAGCATCGATCACAGACTTAAAAATTTTAATCTTCCCCTCATCAAATGCCTTCTGGCCAAACTGCCAAATCCCACACATTTCGCCATTTGCCAAAAAATTTGTAGCAAAACAATGTGAAAAGACTTTTAGAATATTCTTAATGGCTGTCTTTTTATCACCAGAATGCGCCATAGAAATAGATTCATTAATCCGCACAGGCACCCCAGCCTGTTTTCCCGCACATAAAGAAAAAACATTCATGGTACCGTTATAACCATGAATTATCAGGTAGTGGTTCTTCTTGCAAATGCTATAGATCTGCATCATATTTTTAAATATGTGCTGATACGGCTCTATGACGTAAACTCGACCACCTAACGACTCTATTTCTTCCTTAGGTATGGAATTTGAATCAGCGTCACAAATAAAGTCAAACTGCACTCTTGATCTGTCGATATGCCTGTAGTACTCCATTACGAGGTTTTTCTTTCCCCCGGAGTGCATTTTCCCCATTACTACTGCTACTCTAAACATTGCACCATACCTTTTTTCTTCATAAACTCTGCTGTTTTCTTAATTCCTTCTGCTAAGCTTATAGGATTTAGCTTCCCGTAGAAACTCTCATATCTCGATATATCAAGATAATTTTCTGGCACGTCGGTTGATCTTCCGGCGATATACTCAATTTTCAAATTCTCATTTATGGTTTCTCGAATAGCTTTAATTACTTGATTAACGCTCGTTCCTTTACCAGACCCAAGGTTGAATACTCGGATTTCATTTTCTCCATTGACGATGTTCCTAATTCCTCTAATTGCGTCATCAATATAAATAAAGTCTCGAACAACGGTGCCATCGCCATACACCTCTAACATTCCATCTGTGAGAGCCTTGTAGACAAAAGTCGTAACTACACCTAAACGACCATTTGGTCTCTGATATGGACCGTATGGATTGGCAAGCCGGATAATGCGATAATCAAGGCCTTGTTGATATCGGTATAAATACAGAAGCTTTTCTATTACTATCTTCTGTATACCATAGGAACTAATTGGATACGTAACTGTATCCTCTTTGATCGGACAAACTCCCTTTTTCCCATATACAGCGCCACCAGATGAAATGAAGACCACTTTTCCAACGTGCTGCCTAACACAAGCATCTAATAGTTTTGTTGAAACAATTACATTTGCTTCAAGTTCGTCGGGAATATTTCTATTTGAATCTCCTGGGATAATTGTACTAGCTAAGTGATACACAACATCCATTCCCTTTACCTGATTATCGAAATCAGAATCTACGGAAAAGGGTGCGGCTTTGAATTCAGTATTTGGGAGATGTAATGATTTTAAGATTGAGAAATATTCTTCATCACGATCTATGACGGTTAAAGCGTGATTGGATTCACTCGCTATACTGATTGCTAAATTTGTGCCGATGAACCCGGCCCCGCCAATTATCGCTATATTCACAACCTACCTCTCCCTCATAAATGCAAGAAAATATTCGATGCCAACGTAATCTCATTATTTGGTTCTTATCTTTTTCTTAACTTAGACCTAAAAATGCTTGGTTGACATACGACCAAGCAAGCATTACCAACATCACTATTGTTTCTTACTTCCTAATACATGTTAACAATCCGCTACAAGTATCGAAACAAACAGAATCCACTACTGCAGTATCTTTAAGAACTACAATATTCAACCCTCTATCTCTGACAGAATATTCATTGCCATTGATAAGAATTGAGCTATCTGATCCTGTATCAAATCCAGAGCTCCTTACGGATAATTCATATCCTTCTATTGTTCCGTTATAATTTATTGATGAATGGCTTACCTCTTCATGTAGAATTGATCCATGCTCGCTTACTGCAATATAGGCATCCCGAAAAGCAAAACCACCCTGGAGTCCTAAAGCTTGTAATCTATTATTAAGTTCATGATTCCAGTGGCTATGTGCATCACTAAGAACAGATATTACATACGAATACTCCCCACCTTTTAGAGCGTCTAGATACAAGTAAACATCTTCGATCTGATCAATTTGTTTTGATGTATCAGCTTGGAGTATTCCGTTGATCCCAGTCTTGCTATTTCCATCACTACTAGCAAGTAAAACATAGTCACCTTTATCTTCTACAGAATCTATAGAATTAGAAAGCTGCCAGGAATTGATATCAAGATTCCCGTACGTCGCTTTTCCTGAATCTATTACAATTCCAGTTCCGTCAAGAAAGTTGATTATCGATCGCATATTTGGATTCGCTCTAATATGCTTCTCTAATAGTTCAATGTCTTGATGCGATATTTGATTGAGTATAGATTTGCTAATAGTGTACACATTAGCATCCTTATCACCACTTTGAACCGACACACCATTTGAACACAGATATTCCCAATACCCTGGATGTTTTTTCTCAAGCAGCACTATATTATCTGCTGCATCCACGACTTTCTCGTTCTGCAGCAAAAGAATAGTGATGACTACTAATACAGCAGACATCACCACACTCAAAATGCGTTTATTCATATGTTACCTATAGTTGCAGCACTTCTTCGCTGCCATCTATCAGAATTTGAACGTGTCCTTCAGTCCAGCCCACTTCTGATCTTTATCGGAAAGATTGAGTGGAGTCCCGTCATCTAAGTGATATCCTTCAGCACTAGCACTACCTTGATACTCTCCAACCAGGTGCGGCCATATAATCCCAATCTCCGGATCGTTCCAGGCCATTCCTCCTTCATCGTTCGGATGCCAGAAGTCATTGACCTTGTAGCAGAACTCAGCTTCATCAGAAAGTACGAGGAAACCGTGTGCGAATCCTTCCGGTATCAAGAACTGTTTCTTGTTCTCTGCTGTCAGCTCGACTCCATACCACTTGCCATAGGTCTTTGAATCTGATCTAAGATCCACAGCGACATCAAATACTGAACCTCTGACTGCTCTAACTAACTTGCACTGAGGATAATGTTTCTGGAAGTGTAAACCTCTCAGAACTCCCTTTGTGCTCATCGACTGATTGTCCTGTACGAAATTGATATGGAATCCTGCTTCCTCCATATCCTTCTGGTTATATGTCTCCATAAAATATCCGCGAGCATCTCCGTGAACTGCAGGGGAGATTACACACAGTCCTTCGATGCCGCCTACATTCTTTTCTACTGAAATCTGTCCCATTGCCTTGAACCCTATTCTTTATCCTTTTATTTCAACACTTCCCTATTCCCGTACATCTCTTCATAATACTTCTGGTAGTCACCGCTCACGATGTCTTCCCACCAGGACTTGTTATCCAGGTACCATTGGATTGTCAAAGCAATCCCATCTTTGAATTTCGTCTCCGGCAGCCAGCCGAGTTCATCATGGATCTTGGTTGGATCGATAGCGTATCTTTGATCATGCCCCTTCCTATCGGTCACATGCTCAATCAGACTGTAAGGCTTATCCAGATAATCACAAATCAACTTCACGATATCGATGTTATGCATCTCATTGTGACCGCCGATGTTGTAAACCTCTCCAACCGTGCCCTTACGAATTATGAGATCTATAGCTTTGCAGTGGTCTTCCACATAGAGCCAATCTCTCACATTCATTCCTTCACCATACACAGGCAATGGCTTGTCAGCTAGCGCATTGGCGATCATAAGCGGGATCAGTTTCTCCGGGAACTGATAGGGGCCATAGTTGTTTGAGCAGCGGCTGATAGTTACCGGCAAGCCATAGGTCCTGTGATAGGCGTTCACAAGCAGATCCGCTGACGCTTTTGATGTCGAGTACGGGCTTGATGTGTGAATCGGTGTGTCTTCATGGAAGAAGAGATCCGGACGATCAAGCGGAAGGTCTCCGTAAACCTCATCAGTAGAAACTTGATGGTACCTTCCAATTCCATACTTCCTGCAGGCATCCATCAATACAGATGTACCGATGATATTGGTATCCAGGAAGATGGAAGGATTCTCGATGGAGCGGTCCACGTGAGACTCCGCAGCAAAGTTGACGATGATGTCCGGCTTTTCTTCTTCGAAGAGCTTATACACACCATCCCGGTCCCTGATATCAAGCTTGACGAACCTGATCTTGTCCATAACAGGAGCAAGAGTCTTTAAGTTTCCTGCATATGTGAGGGAATCAAGGCAGACGATCTTGTCTTCCGGATGTGCCTTCAGTTCATAAAATATAAAGTTGCTTCCGATGAATCCGGCACCGCCGGTTACGATGATTGTCATTCTGTGTTCATCTCCTATTTATTCACACTCCCTTGGAGTGTCTTTTTTCTTTATTCGCCACAGACCCGCGCCCTGTGTCCTACTATATAAAACCCTTATCCCTTATTCTCTACCTATCAATACTCCCGCCGTTTCAGCGTTCTTTACATATATAAAAGTGATATGGTGAGTGCATCTAAAGACGCCAAAATTTCAAACAAGCCCTTCTCAGCCTACTATCTAAAAGCCACAGCTTTTATTATTTACCACCGTTTGGAGCTGAGGTGACTATCTTTTGCTATTTATCCTTGTCCCTTTTGTATAGTAAATAAAAAGCCCTCCGAGTTTTAGGATGGGCAAATTATGTATGTCTACTTGCACAAAAATCGAGTGGCGTCCTCTATTCCTTTTCACTAACTGCACAAAATTACTATACAAAAGCCGATAGTGTTCCAATCTACTACAGTTTCGAACTGAGGTGACGTGCTTATGCGTGTTACCTGGGGTTTTTAGGTCTACTAAACAGTAGAGCGTGGGGTAATGATTAGTAGACAGGACGTGCTCTTATTTTTAAATCTTATATCGTGTAAGCCCTTGCCTTTTGACCTCTAAATCTCAAAACCCACCCCGGAGCACCTTGCCACAAAATTGATGCCTTTTCGCCCCATCTTTGTCATTTTCTGGGTACTTTCATTTGAAAAACATCATTCTTTCTCCGCTACTTCCAGTCCTACTTTAACGGTCATATACCTGCCCAGTATCCTCATCTGCAGGATGGCCAGGCGTTTATGGCGGTCGATCTTGATGATGGAGTCTTCTTTTCCTTTCAGGGGCCCGTCCAGGACCTTCAGTTTTCCCCCGCGGATGACGCCCCTTGAGATGCCTGCCTTATGATCCGGCCCAAACAGCGACAGGAAGGCGTGCTCTTCAGCTTCACTCATCGGGGTGAAAGTTTCGTCTGTTCTCAGGACTTTGGTCAGGGTCTGCAAAAAATGCCGGTCTTTGGTCTTCCGGATCCGGAAGTAGAGGTCGATGACATTCTCTGACTGGATGAATATATATCCCGGGAAGACTCTGGCGGTGACGGGAGTCGGCTTGCCGTGCAGCATGATCTCCCGCTCGCAGGTCGGCGAATATGCTTCTTCACCGTCCTGAAGGAGCCAGTCTTTTACGCAGCCGGATACATATTCTTCCTTCCCGGTCAGAACCTGCATCACGTACATCATAATATGGACCTCCTGTCTCCCGAAAAAGGGCATGGCTTCGCCATCCGGCCCGGAAACCGTCCGCGCCGCATGTCTTTGCTCTGATCATCTCCTCCTGCACCGCGCGCGTGGCGACGAGTACATGTCCGGAGACTGCTTTTTCTGCAATCGTTCTATCTTGTTCTGTATTCTTCAGGCTTTAAGCCTGCAGCCCATTATAGCATATATAGGACTGCATGTGTTTGCTTCATCACTTCTTACTCAGCCCCTTCATGTTTGAGGACGACCAGGATCGTCTTCAGGATGATCCGGATGTCTTCCGCAATGCTGAAGTTGCTGATGTATTCAAGGTCCAGCCTTACGACGTCTTCAAAGTCACTGACCTTGTTGCGCCCGCTGACCTGCCAGAGCCCGGTAATACCCGGCTTGACGGCCATCCTGGCCCTGTGGTGGGACTCGTACTGGTTCCACTCGTCGACTGTGGGCGGCCGCGTGCCAACCAGAGACAGCTGCCCCAGAAGTACATTCAAAAACTGCGGGAACTCATCGATGCTGGTCGTACGGATAAACCAGCCGATCCCGTGCTTTGTTCCGTCGGGACCGCTTCCCAGTATGCGCGGATCATCCTTCATCTTGAACATAAGGCCGCTCATCTCATTTTTCTCCATGAGCTCCTTCTTGCGCGCATCTGCATCCTGATACATACTGCGGAACTTGTAAGTTCTCAGACCGGCTTCCACGTGTCCAACAGGGATCTGGAGGTAGAAGCAGGCAAGAGCGGTAACGAAAGTTGTACTGGTATCTCCATGAACGAGAACCACATCCGGCTTTTCCTTTTCAAGAACTTCTTTGATTCCGTTCAGAATATTCGTTGTAATATCGAAAAGTGTCTGCCGGTCTTTCATGATATTGAGGTCATAATCCGGAACTACACCGAAGGTTTCTAGTACCTGATCCAACATCTGTCTGTGCTGTGCAGTTACGCACACGACGGTCTCGATTGAGGGTCTTTTCTTTAATTCATTCACAAGCGGACATATCTTGATTGCTTCTGGCCTCGTTCCAAAGACCAACATCACTTTTTTCATCTGTTTCCATCCTTACTATTTGCCAATTGTTTTCTATGCTTATCGTGAGCCTGTCTCACAGTGGTTACTCATTTACTGTTTTTCTCTTTATAAGCCATATCACCAACATCGCCGCTGTCACCCCGACCCAGTCTTTGACCAGATCAACGAAGTCAAATTCTCTCGTCGGAAGCAGCATCTTTATGCTTTCATCTACTAGCCCGATGCCACATCCGATCAAAATGATCAACCACCAGCTCCAGCCGCATTCCCGGCAATACAAACACAAGCCAATTCCGAAGAGGAAGTAGAGGACCAAATGGGCGTTTGACCTGAAGCTGTGGAAATCGCTCTTCAAACCAAATCTCTCCAGCCACAACCTAAAGCCTTCACTGAGTCTCACAGTTCCTGCTGCGTCTTGTAATGTAAGGAGAAGGATTGTGAGAACAGCTGCAACAAGCAGGATTCCATAAACTTTCTTTTTCACATCTCTTTTCCTTTAGAGCCTCACACGCGCCTTCTGCGCTTTTTGCACATTAGAAGTAATAGTTTTCTTTTCTCTTGCTCACGTTCGAAAAAGGCATTTACGGCGCAATATGAAGTGGTTTTCATTGATCTCGGCACTATATATTGTGGTCATTAGCGTTGCGAGTACCATATTTAGTGCTTCCAAATGTAAATTGCACATTAGAAGTAATAGTTAGCTTGTCAGGACAACCCATACGGGGAGTGTGCACCGGTTTTACAAGCTGCATCCAGCCATCTTCTATATAGCCAGCTGCAATCTCTCTGCAAGTTCTACCGTTTCTTCTAACGCAAACCTGACAAGCACATCCCCGTCTGATTTCAGGATGATTCTTCGAACAAGTGCCCGGACAATTGCTTCGTCAAAAGAGTCCATATGATAATCTTTCCAATCCTTTTGGGCCAACTTGAAATCATTAATCTGCATTCTCATGGCTCCAATCGTTAGCTGGCTCATATATAACTCATCAGACAGCCCTACGAATTCTTTCCGAATCTTCTCTCGTTCTTGCCGAAACTCTTCTCGACCGATAACAGGATAAATTCGATACAGCCTTGCAAGATGTATCGTATACTCGTCCTGCTTCTGTGCCAGTTCTTTTTGTTGCGATATGGCCTCATATGGAACTTTCAAATTCTCAGTTGAAACCTTCATGACACGGTCTACGAATTCATTACAAGCATCAACGACTTGCTTGCGGATCACTTCTTCAGAAATCTCTGGCCTTTTCTCAAGAACTATCCCTGTTGGCCGTGCCCCTTTATGGTTGGGGCAAAAGTACTTTGCTGTTTTATATCTTCCTTCAATTCCCTGGTATTTCAGAGCTTTACCGCAATAACCACACTCCGTGAGTCCATTAAGCAAATCTTGTGGTTTTGAGGATTTGTCAGGTGTTTTTCTTCCAGCATGTCGATTGTCCAGTAATTCATTGACTCGGGCAAAGGTATCTTCGTCAATGATGGGCGGATGGTGGTCAACAACGATTATCCAATCTTCTTCTGGAACCTTTACAAAACGTCCTTCGACCCTTTTCCTCTTCCCAGCTTCCAAGATACCTATATAGGCTTTGTTGCTTAGGATACCTTTTACTGTACTGGCTTCCCAGGCCTCACTGGATCCTTTTGGTGTGGGAATTGTAAGATCAGTTAGTTTCTGTGCTATCTCCGCAATTAGCAAGCCATCGTCTGCCCACCTAAAAATCTGGCGTACTGTTTCCTGCGTCTGCTCGTCCGGAACGAGTTCTCGTCCATCCAATCTGTATCCATAAGGTGGCTTTCCAATTTGACCTGCATATTTCAACCATTCACGTTTTTCAGGCGCAAGATCAATCTCTGGTTCATCTTCCTGTGGAATACCAAACTGAGCTTTCGTAATCCTTGAAAGTGGACTATTCTTCTGCCCATCTATGTCTGAATCCATCAGATCATATACTGATATGAACCTAACCCCTAAGCTCAGAAACTGATTTCGGATTGAGTCAAAATGGAACAGATTTGATGTGAGATAATCAGATTTCAGGACTACCACACATCGAATCTCTTTCCTCCAACAATCCTCGACTAACTTTCGTAATGCCGGGCGATGCGCCTCTGCATCATATTCACCGATATCAATGTAGGTTTCTTTATATTCCAGTCCGATCTTTTCTCGTTCACGGACTGCCATTTCCGTGGAGAATACCTTATATCCTATATCATCTTCAGTCTGTGACCAGCAGTACACTGCCGTTGGTATTCTCTTTTCAGCCACTGCCGTCACCTCCGTTTCCTGTATTCTCGCAATTATTCCTCCGGCTCGTCTCTCGCAATCTGCAGCCGAACCATCCTGCCATCTTTGTACAGCTCGCCATTCTCACGCTCATATTTATAGGCTGTGTTGATAGCGGCATTGATCATTGTTCTTGCTTCATTCCCCAGCTGCATGTACTTCTTGATAATCGGCTCGGACTCCTCGACCAACTCATCCAAGACATACAGTGCCGCAGTCTCATCATCCGGAACAGCACCAGGCGCTTCAGTTCGCGCAACATCTTCTCCGATCAGATAACTCATATTGACATTGAAGAAGCTACACAAATCTGTGAGGGTATCAAACTCCGGTTTACGAACATCCCGTTCCCACACCGAGACGGTATTCTTACTGACGCCGACAGCTTCAGCTAAGGCTGCCTGTGTAAGGCCTTTCTCTTTTCGCAGCTCTGTTACTCTTCTTCCGAAGGAAGCCATCTGCGTTTCACCTCCTGTGTGGTTATGATGATGTCATTTGTCATCGTCTGGCGGGTACCAGGGTGAACCTATCAAAATTGCACATTAGAAGTAATAGTTTTCTTTCCTCGTGTTTATGTTCGTAAAAGGCAGTTTCGGCGCAATATGGAGCAGTTTTTTCGATATAATCGTTTCACGGTTACTATATATTGTGGTAATCGGGATAAAATTATACCGTCCGTAGTAAGTAATCGTTTGGCGTGCACATTAGAAGTAATAGTCGACTCACAATTAGCCTCACGCCGCCATCAGCTCTATATTTTTTCGGCTTATTATCTGTGCATGCCCGTCGGGGTTTACAAAGACCTTGCCGCCTAGCTGGTGAATCTCTTTAACGTATTTTTCAAAAAATGGTCCGATCCTGCACGCCAGAACATAAACGATTGGATGCTCGATATGATGTTTCTTGATATGGTTTATCGCCCATTTCAGAGAATCGATATCATAGAAAATTGCTTGTGCAGACTTGAACTGCTCCTTCACTGGAACCTTGTAGCAGATTGCGTTTCTGTACTTGAAGTGATGTGGGCTTACGGTCTTGGCACCTGGAAGTTTCTTCTCATCCATGTACCCGGATCCGTTTGCCTTGCACGCGATGTGGTAGCGTATATTCTGATTAGACGAGTGGTAGTCGATCAATTTCATTACGAACGTCTCATAGCCGCCGTAATTTCCTAATCCTTTTGATCCGATAATAAATACATCCTGCACCTGTCACTACACTCCCTCATTAAAAATCTTTTCATATAAAACGTGAAGCACACTCTTCCATTCACCCGCGGGTCTAATCATTCTCTCGCCTGTCAATCGCTGACCAACCCGTGAATGAATGCCATAGTGTGGAATACAAACAATCATAAGCAAGCGGTTGTTAGCTCAGTAAAGAGAAGGCACCCGTTGGCCTTGCACGCAACATGATATTTGATATTCGGATTGTCCTGATGATATTCCGTCAATTTATAGACGAATGACTCATATCCTCCATATGCTCCCATGGATTTGGAGCCAATTATAAATACATGCTGCATCAGTTAATGTTCTCCCTCATCAAAACTTTCTATTGCTACTAACGTTTCAATCTGTATAAGTCTGATGCGCTTACTGTTCACGCGCATCATTCATCCAAAACAAAAAAAATGGGGATCCCCAGGAAGTCCTTCTTCCCAGATCTCCCCTAATGACGTTTTCTACTATTCTTCTGTTCTCTCGGTACTACTTCCTTGCCGCATCTATGTTCATACAGCATCTGAGTACTGTACTTTCCCTCAACGCACCCGGATTACAACAGTTGCAATCCAGCCCATTTCGGCTCCATCTCAGCCACACTCAACTTCTGATCTACCTCTGAGAAATGCCTTAAAATCAGGCTTTGTGGCTCTTTGTGGCCATCTATACTCCTTGGTGAACTTTCACTCAACTTATCCGGACTATTTTCTTTACACTCATGTGTCAAAAGTCCGGAAACACTTGATTTTGCTGGCTTTGCGGTGCTTTACACACCTTTTCAACTGTGCTTTCACTCAATGCAGAGCCATATAACGTACATAAATCAGCCGGATTTTCATTAAGAACGACCGGTGGACTTTCACTCAAGGGACATACTATTTGGCAATTTGCGCAAATAGTATACTATATCTTGTGTATTATTTGTGCGTATCTAATATATGTTGTGGTTCAACACCTAGTATATCCCTTTCCCACTTTATGTAACATCTTGCGGTTTCTTCTCTTTCGTGGTATCTACTCTCAAGATCTTCAACCCGTTTTGAACAGTTAAACAAATTCTATTGTGCTCTTTTGTTTCTGCACTCAAGATTCATCCTACTTTAACACTATATATTGTGTCTTGAACGGAAGCTATATGCAACATATTGTGGTCGTATTTACACTCAGGATTCATATCATTTTGCGCCTTTATGATCGAATAATATTTTCACAGTCTTGAAGAGTATTTTTAAATCCATTTTCAGTGACCAGTTGTTAATATACTCCATGTCCAATCGCACGACTTCATCGAAATCCGTGATATCTGATCTCCCCGATACCTGCCACATACCGGTCAGTCCCGGTCTGAGCGTCAGACGCGCCCGATAATAAGCATTATACTGCAGAAACTCTTTTTCCGTCGGCGGCCGGGTTCCCACAAGAGACATATCGCCCTTCAGCACATTCCAGAACTGGGGAAACTCATCCAGAGAAGTTTTTCTGATAAACCTGCCGACTTTGGTCACCCTGGGATCGTCGTCCATCTTGAACATCAGACCCTGCATCTGATTCTGCTTCATGAGGTCTGCTTTTCTGCTTTCCGCATCCGCGGTCATGGAACGGAACTTGTAGATTTTAAAGCGTTTCCCGTTTCTTCCCACGCGGGTCTGCGAAAAGAGGACCGGGCCTTTGGAATCTATCTTGATCATCGGTCCCAGAATAAAGAATAAAATGCCTGTTATGGCAAGACCTACGACGCCTCCTGCGATATCCATCAGACGCTTGACAGCCAGTGCGCCGGCATTGAAATGATGCGCCGTATAATTTGCGCAATAATAGTTGATGCCAAAATCATTCAGTGTCACATCCTGATTGATTACCACCGGCAGATCAACGGCCAGATGCACCTGTACACCCATGCTGATAAATTCGCTGACGATCTGGGACTGTCTTTTCTTCGAAAGGGATGGAATATCAAGAAACAGATCATCAAAAGCCGTTGTGACAATTTCTGACGGAATATCTCCCGCCGCGGCGCTGACGTTTTTCTCTTCTACCGTTCCCTTCATCGTCGTCTCATCAGCCACCAGTTTTCCGACGACCGTAAAGGAATACCCTGTCAGGAAATTATGCATGACGTCCTCGTAATGTTCCTGATCAGTGACAATGATCAGTCGTTTTCGGAATTGCTCTGAGCCGAAAATGGTATCCGTCAGCTTCTTGATAATGATGCGTTCCAGATACATCCCGATCACGTTAAATATCAGCAGGTAGCCGATTACCAGACGGGACACGTCCTCAGAATTCTGCGAAACAAAGAAGACGACAATCATGCCAATGGCCAGTATGAAATTATACAGAATGACAGAAGTCAGTTCATCCAGATAGCCCCTGCCCATATAATTGCGGTTAAGGTCAAAGAGAAAACCGATGACAATCGAAATAAGGACAATGATCAGAATGATCAGGTTTCTGGTCTCCGGCATCTCATTCAGTGTACCGAAGCGGACCTGCAGAGCCAGGGCAAACGACACCAGGGAAACCGTGAGATCCGCTGCCCATAGAATAATTTTACGGAGTATACGATTTCGTCGGTTCATAGCTGCGCATACCTTTCCATCCCTGCCTCTGATCAGTCTGCCGTCACGTTCACATAACCAAGTACTTTGGTATCGCTTATTCTGATTATATTCATAAACTTCTTTAAATCTTTTCTTTTTGTTTTATTAACAGCAGTCAGGAGAATAACCGCATCAGATGCGGTTAATTGATCGGATTCCTGAATATCTCCTGCGAGTATTTCGACATCAGGGCATGCCTCGGCTAAAAGCTGCTGAAGTTTCCCACTGCCGCCTTCCGACAGTTCCCCCAGAAACAGGCGTTTGATTTTCTGTTTTTCAAGAACAGCGGCGATGAACTCCGTCAGCTGCTTCCCGGTATCCTGGCGGAAAACGCCGAGATTACTGATGCCATACGTGTCGGTGATCTCATCTTCCGTCTTGACATGGTTATCAAGCAGATAATAAATGAGTTCAATAAGGAGCATGACGGCAGCGGCAATGACACATCCTATTGCCAGATGTTTTGTACTGACAGCATGAATGCCGGAATTATTATTTGCAGTTGAGACAGTATCGGCATCTGTTCCCGACGCACTGTTCACGCTCTCTTTCTTTGCTTCCGTCAGCAGTTCATCGACGCTCTTACCGGAACTGATAATTTCATCCGCCAGCTTTTTATCATTATCTGATAAACTGTCATATATACTCTGCGCATCATCAAGCGCATCCTTATATGCCTGGCATATACTGGCCTGATTATTCGCCAGTGATGTATCCTGATAATGTCTGCTCTGTTCATTCACCAGGCTGACTGACAGGCTGCTGCTGTTCGCCGTTGCCGCCTTTCGTGCAAACAGATCATTTACCGCTTCCGCCAGCTGATCACACTGCTCTTCATTCTGCCCTGTGATGATGACGGTCATGACATAGTATATGGGCTTTTCTTCTGCGTCTGTATCGTCTTCGCTGTCAACTGTCAGTGACACATTCTGGTCGCTGCCCGTGCTGACCTGCACTGCGTCAGCCCTGACCGGCGAACTTATGGAAATCAGCTCGCTGATGCGGGAATCGTCGATACCGGTTGCCTCGGAGGCCTTTTTCAGCATCTCCTTATCCGGCGTAACCTGATAGAAGACCGCGTAATCCTTTTCCGAATCTGTGCTGATCAGATAAGTCTCGCTGGTCTGCGCCACCGAAGTTGCATCCACATTCATCAGCACGGAATTTTTCAGGTAATCCCGGTAATTCTCCGCCAGCGCTACGTATTCACTGTACGTCTGCAGATCAGCGTGCTGCTGCAATTCAGCAAACGTCGTTGCCTCGGTATTATCAGACGTTTGCCCAGAGACTGCCTGCGCAGACGCGCTGACAGTTTCCTGTTCCGCAGAATCTGCCCTGCTGTAGTCAATGCCTGCTGCCGCTGCTGCGCCGATGATCACGGCCAGCACAAGCAGATACCATTTCTTCAGCACCCTCAGAAACCAGTCCTTAAGATCAACAGTAATTTCATCATCGTGTTCTTCCTGGTTCACGTTGCCCTCCTCCGGAAATGATATGTGAATAAACCCGAAAACATCAGATCTGCTTCCCGGTCCATCCGGCTTGAAGCGTCATGAGCATTTTCCATCCAAAGCCGCAGATCAGAAGCAGATAAGGCAATTCTTCTTATTAATGTCAGTAATAATAGCATCAATATAATATCACAGGATGATTTCATTGTGAAGTTATCCATCTGCCTGAGAAGACACTGTTCCTGTGCTTCTATATACACCTTGCCCGGTTCACCTGTGACTCAGACGCGAAAGCCCGGCATTGATCAAAACGCCAGCGAGATCAGCCCGAAATGCACAGCTTCATAGTACCCCATATATACAATACTTGGCAGGCTCAGCAGCACCATGTCCAGCAGGATGCGCCACCTTCTCTCCCCTTTCCAGAAGATGGCCGGCACCAGGCCAAGACACATGACCGGCACCAGATACATGGCCGTCCCCGTATAAGGAAAGGCTCCTGCCGCAGTCAGCACGCCATATGCCAGTGCCTCTCTGTCCTGCGGACGGTGATACAGCTGCCAGAACACCCACAGCAGGGCAGGGATCAGAACAGCACAGTTGTAATTTTTTCCCTCGTAATTCCGGAAGTAATAATAATAGCCCTCCAGCAGGTAGGTCTCAGCCGTAAGCATCACGCCGGCTTCCAGCGCGCTGAAGAACAGGATCTGCTGCGGCCTCTTCTGACAAAAAGTGCGGGCCAGCATCAGCATGATCAGATTGCCCATGATCAGGAAGAGCACCGGCACGACCCAGCGGATCTCCATCAGGGGATGCAGATTGAAGATTTTCGACAGCACAGCGCTGTGATCAACGAATGTCTCCGTCACCAGCCGATCATTAAAAGAAGCCGCCGGCAGTCCGGTCCACTGATCTGTCGTTCCGAGGCTGTTTGTATAAACCGCGGTCGTCACATAGGCGATATATTCCGCAGGATCCGCGCTGAGGCTCCACCTCCCGTAAAGAAGGACAAAGCCAATCTGTACGATACTGAAGATAGCAAAGAACCAGAAAACTCCCCTGGAATCCCTGATAAATGTCTTCATCTGCTGCGCCGGCTTCACCAGATCACCGCTTCTGTGCGTCATCACAAGCATCAGGGCCATCACGCCGATCCAGATGAAGATCCATATGAATGCGATGATATTCAGGGGAACACGGTTGAATTTCAGCGGCAGCACATAGGCCATAAACAGGAGTGCATGCAGGCACATGCCTGCCGTCATCGTCCTGGTGAAGTTAATTTCCGTCGGGTGCGTGATGCGGTTCCAGAAAGTGCCGAAGGTGTACCAGGTGAACAGGTACAGGATAAAGACCAGAAGTGTCTTTGCAGCCATAATCACTGTCATTGCGATACCTCCTCAGTCCGAAACCCGTATCACGGTACAGGTGTCTGTCAGGCCGAGTACGTCGCCGCAGGGAAGAAACAGCTGTTCTGCCTCTGTGCCTCGTCTGACGATGATGTACTGATAGCCCTCGGCGTGCAGCGCATAGGCGATGGCCTCAGACGGAAGTGTAATGTTTTCGGGCGGCGTAATTGTATTGATCAGATAGGCCAGCAGGGCATGCGGATCTGCTGCCTTATAGCGATTCCAGAGTTCCTCGTCCGTGAGGCCCGCGTTGTGATTGGAAGACTGCTCCCATGCAGTAATATCCGTACAGACAGATGCATCATAGGTACGGATATCCATATATCTGTAGTAATCGTAGAGCACCTTGACCGCCTGCTGCGGATCTCCTTTGTCCTCTTCGATCAGTGTGCACGCCTGCAGTGTATCATTCTCAATACGGTATTTGTTGCTGATCGTCTGCAGACGGGCGCCCTGGTTCGTTTCGTTCAGGGTTCTTCCGGTCGCTTTATACAGAGACACTGAACCAGCCATCAGTACGGCAGCTGCAAGAATACCGCAGCATACCGTCAGTGTTCTGCCCTTCAGCAGGCCCGTAATCTTCGCCAGAAACCATGCCCAGGTGATACCCGCGGGGATCAGCCAGAGGAAACGGAAGTAACGGCTGGACAGATTTGCGTACTTGCAAATGAAGTACATCAGCCAGGGATTGAAGCAGACGGCTACGATCAGGATGCCCTGCATGCCGAAATACCGGCGTTCCAGACCACGTCCGAAGATGATAAAGAATACATTCAGTGCCAGTGAAGAAATCAGGAATATCCTTGCTGCGAGAGATGCATCAGTCCATACGATTCCCCAGAATGCATGAATGAACGCACTCATGCCGATATCAGTACTTATTATCATGATTTGTCCTCCTGGGGCTTTGCGTCTGATGGTTCTCTGCCCATCTCCGTCAGATTCTTGTCATCCGGAAACGGGTGATTTCCGTTTTCTGCGCACGCGTGGC